>Ga0180438_10000042_pt1 | contig 252494 bp, 232 predicted proteins | sample SS_ome_12_FD_132455 | JGI IMG/M metagenome (GOLD analysis project Ga0180438, IMG submission 132455) | Hypersaline lake sediment archaeal communities from the Salton Sea, California, USA - SS_3_D_2 metaG | ecosystem: Environmental > Aquatic > Non-marine Saline and Alkaline > Hypersaline >...
GCTCATCAATGGCGCTAACAGCATCCTGGGCTATACCTTCTATGACGGCGGTGGCCTGCTGCCGGAGAACAATCCGGCGCAGTGGCAGGAGTTGATCCGGCTTCGCCAGGACGTGCTGGCCTTTGAGGACGTGCTGCTCTACGGTACCTTGACCACCTACGACTCGTATGGGGAGATTGACTACCCCATCGACTACCCGAACTATCCCTCAGGGGCGGGCAATGCCAGGATTCACGCTGGCCTCTGGGAGTACGACGGCGCTGTCTACGTGGTGGTGCTGAATACCTCCCAATCGCAGGCATTCCAGGCGGCAATACCGCTGCCCGCAGGCACGACAGGGACGCCGAACCCGCTCTTTGCCGGTGGGCGCTATGGCACTGGCCTGACGATTCAAAATGGTCAGCTGGTTGGCAGTGTCAATCCCGAAGAGGTCCACGTCTATCAGATCGCTGCCTCCAACTAGAGCAGAGCCACGTCCTGGCTCTGCTCTGGTTGCCATGTCCAGCTAACGAGACCTCCCATTCTCGCCAGGCAAGCTACCTTGCGGCTGTAACAGCACCTCCAACTGAAAACACCTTGGTCTCGCCCAGCATCTGGAGCCCTATTCTGCGCAACGGCCCATGCACGTCCTACCAGAGGCTTCCATCCAGCACCGCCTACCCCAATAGCGCGCCCAGCTTTGCCAGTACCTCCGTCACCGTGCCCTCCGGCAGTGCCGCGATGAACTCCCCCTCGCGCGCCCGCCAATCCAGGCTCTTCACCTGGTCGGCCAGAATCACCCCGCTCACCGCCTGCCCCTCCGGGATCGCCACCTCGAACGGGTAGCCCTTCACCTGCGTCGTCGCCGGGCAGCACAGTGCCAGCCCCACCTTGCCGTTATACGCCGCCGGGGACAGCACCAGCGCAGGCCACCGCCCGGCTTGCTCGTGACCGGCCTGGGGCCGAAATGACAACCAGATGGCATCCCCCCGCTCCGGGACGTAGCTCATCACCACACCTCGCCGCCGACCGGGTCGCCGCTGTCAATCTCCCCGTGCACGTTGTCCGCCGTCACACCCGCCAGCAGGTCTTCCAGGCGCGGCGCTTCTACCCGCACTGGCGTGATCACGATCCGGCCCCGCTCGTCCAGCTTCAATTCGACCGGGCTGTCCTGCGCCAACCCCGCCTCAAGCGCAAATGACCGCGGAATCCGCAGCGCCAGGCTGTTGCCCCATTTCCGTACGCGTGCTCGCATACAAACCCCCTATGTCTCTACAATGTAGATACTTTACCCCGCTCGGCCCGCCTTCACCACTACCATCCGTGCCACTCGTGGACTCTCCCTACCCACCCAAAAACATTAGACGACCCACCTATGCACAAAGGCCCATTGCGCATCTCACCAGAACATGCCACAATGAAAGACGCAGGATCAGTTCGACTGTCAGTTGGTGCAGTGTCGAAAGAGGGCCACATGGCAGAAGAAAGCAAATACGACTACGGCATCCGCGTGCTGCGCGCGCAGCCGCCGGAATCCGAGGTCTTTCCCTTCGTCGCCCGGCTCACCTACTTCGTCCGCGAAGAAGGCGGTCGCCAGCGAGAAGTCAACGTCCACTTCGACGAAGTCTACGCCCGCACCGAAAACGAAGCCCGCGAGAAAATGCGCAGGCGAGTCGAGGGCTGGATCGCCGCCCACGAAACCGGCCAACTCGCCTGACCCGACCCGCTGCCGGACAGGGCGCTCCCTGAGCACAAGCCAAGGGCAGCGCCTTGCCGCCAACCCCAGACCTCTCTGATTCCACCCGCCGATATCCGTGTCAATCCGCCTGCATCCGCGTCCTGACATCCTTACAAAGGAGTGTTCGCCCATGACCAAAGCCGACCTCGCCGAAACCTGCTTCGCCGACGGATTCATGTGCTCCCAGGCCGTCCTCTCCGCCTTCGCCGACGACCTCGGCCTCCCGCGCCCCACCGCCCTCAAGATCGCCGAGGCCTTTGGCGGCGGCATGGGCCTGGGCGAAACCTGCGGAGCCGTCACCGGCGCGCTCATGGTCATCGGCCTCAAACATGGCCGCACCGAAGCCGACGACGACCACGCCAAGGAACGCACCAAAGAACTCACTCGCCAGTTTATCGAGCAATTCCGCGCCCGCCACGACACCGTCGTCTGCAAGGCCCTGCTCAACACCGACGTCAGCACCCCACAGGGCCTCCAGCACGCCCGCGACACCGGCCTCTTCGACACCCTCTGCCCCCTCTTCGTCCGCGACGCCGCCGAGATCGTGGAGAGCCTGCTGTAATCAGCCCCCTAGCACCCACCTGAAAACAAACTGGAGGGGACACGCGATGTCCCCTCCAGTAGTCTCTATCCGCTGAGAGACAGTCGTTACATCTCCGACAGCGCCTGCGGAGCCTCGTCCGTCCACGAAGGCAACCGGCCCTGCGCCAGCAAGAACTCGTACGCGCTCAGCGCCGCCGTCGCCCCCATCCCCACCGCGATCAACACCTGCTCCGCAAAGCACTCCACCACGTCGCCAGCCGCAAACAGCCCCGGCGTCCGCGTGGCATTGCTGCAGTCCACCTGGATGTAGCCGTCGTCGGTCAGGTCGACCAACCCGGCCACCATCTCCGAACCCGGTATCAAGCCCGTCTCGACGAACAAGCCACTCACGTTCAACTCGCGCCAATCGCCATCCTTGCTCACGATCAGCCCGCTAACCTCCGTCCCGCCGACGACCTCGTCTACCGCATACCCCTCCAGGATCTCCACACGCTCGGACTTCTGGATATGCTCTGTCAACGCCGACTCCGGCAGCGCCTCCTGCGCCAGGAACGTCACCTTGTTGGCGATCAAACTCAACTCGGCCACAGCCCGCAGCGCGCGCGGCCCCTTCCCATACACCGCCACCTCGCGCCCCAGGAACATCGGCGCGTGGCTGACCGCCGAATAGCTGACCCCGCGCCCGCGCAATTCCTTCTCGCCGGGCACCTCCAGATACTCGGTGCGCGCCCCGGTGGCCCAAATCACCGTCCGCGCCTCGTGGGTCTTGCCATCCGCCGTCGTGACCACGAAGTGGTCCTTCTTATGCTCAAATTTGGTCACTTCTGCCAGTTGGTAGGCGAAGTCCAGGTATTCGATCTGCGAGCGGAACTTCTCCACCACCTCGCGCCCGGCGATAACCTCGTGACCCTCCATCTCGCCCAGGTGGAACGTGTAACGAGCCTTACCACCCAGGTCCTGAGCCAAAACCATCGTTTCCATGCGCTTTTGCAGCGCATACACGGCGGCAGTCAGGCCCGCCGGGCCGCCGCCGACAATTATCAGATCATACATGAGCAACCTCCGCTACTCGGCAACTGCCAGGACACCTAGTCCTTGGGCACGGGTGGAATGAACTCATTGTCGAAGAGCATCTGGGTGGCCTCGCGGGCGCGGCGGATGATCCGCTCCGCCGTCTCGTACAGCTCCTCCCGGCTCAGGCTCAACCGGGCGACCCCTTGCTCCTGCGCCTTCATCGCCACAGCCACCGCCTCGCGGGGGAAGACCTCCCACTCTGCCATGGTGGGAATGATGTAGTCGGGCGTGATACCCTTCTCCTCGGCCATCGTCGCCAGTTCCATCGCGGCGGCGATGCACATCTCGTCGGTGATGGTGCGCGCCTGCACGTCGAGCACCCCCCGGAAGATACCGGGGAATCCGAGCGAGTTGTTCACCTGATTCGCGAAGTCCGAACGCCCTGTCGCCACCACTGCCGCGCCTGCCTCCATCGCGTCCCAGGGCCAGATTTCGGGGATGGGGTTGGCGCAGGCAAACACGATGGGGTCCTTCGCCATCGTCTTGATCCAGTCAGGCTGAATCGTGTCGGGATCGGGCCGCGACAGCGCGATAACTACGTCCGCGCCCTTCATCGCCTCGGCGATACCCCCCTCGCGCCCTTCGGCGTTGGTCGAATTACACAACCGCCACTTGTCCACGAACGTGGCCCGCTTGGCCTGAATATCCTTCCGGTGCTTGCCCAGGATGCCCTTGCTATCCACCATGGTGCAGTTGGCCGGGTCCACACCGGCTGCGAAGACCAGGCGCGACGTCGCCACGTTGGCCGCGCCGCTTCCCACAAAGGCCACGCTGATGTCTTCAATGCGCTTGCCGACCAGCTTCAGCGCGCCGAAAAGCCCGGCCAGCGACACCATCGCGGTCCCCTGCTGGTCGTCGTGCCAGATCGGGATTTCCGCCTCTTCCCGCAGCGTATCCAGGATGCGGAAACACTTGGGCTGCGACAGGTCCTCCAGGTTCACCCCGCCAAAACCCGGCTGCAACCACTTCACCGCCTGGATGATCTCGTCGGGGTCCTTGGTGCCCAGCATCACCGGCACGCCGTCGACGCCGCCCAGGTACTTGTACAGCAGCGCCTTCCCCTCCATGACCGGCAAACCGGCCATCGGCCCGATGTCGCCCAACCCCAGCACACGCGTGCCGTCACTCACCACCGCCACGGTGTTCCACTTGTTGGTATGGGTATAGGCCAGATCGGGATTCTCGTGAATCTCCATGCAGGCTGCCGCCACGCCGGGCGTGTACCAGATGGCGAAGTCACCCATATCGCGCACCGGCACCTTCAGCGTGGTCTCGACCTTGCCGCGATAGAACGGGTGCAGCTTCACCGCATCGCGGGCCGGACCTTTGGCCTTTTCAAGCAACTCTTCTTTTGTTAGCTTCTCTTTTGGAGTGGCCATGGCCACACATCTCCTTTATGCAGAGACTCTCACTTCTGCAAACTACGGTTAACAGCAAACGACTCCGGCATGCTCTCGCCAGGCGATCAATGTACAACCTCACCCCAGCACGCCGGACAACTTCAACGCGTGGCAGCGCTGAGAACAAAAAACGCGCAGGCAAGACACGTCTGCCTGCCCGACCCTAGCCAGGCTGGATTGTTGCAAATATGGGGCACGATAGTCCGCCTCGGCAAATCAAAAGGCGCACCTGGCACGGACCTGCTCCCTGCCAACATGGCACTTCGCGATCCAGCTACCTGTGACTATAGTGCCACATCAAAAGGAGCGATACTGGAGAAAATCAGGTGAACGTGGTGACGGCTGTCACGAAAACATCAGACAAATCCGATTTATCTGTGCCTGAAACGCCCCCAGAAGAAGCACACCCTGTGCGGTGCGTCCCAGATCTCAGGTTCGAACAGCCCGTCAGGCCTGCACGTGGACCGGCGTCCCCACCGGCGCCCAGTTATAAAGCCACTCAGCTTCGGGCGTGCGCAGATTCACGCAGCCGTGGCTCATCGGCTGTCCAAAGTTATTGTGCCAATACGTGCCGTGCAACCCATATCCCTGGTAGAAATACATCGTCCAGGGCACGTTCGGCAGGTCGTAGCCCGGACCGCTCATGTGCGTTGAGGCGTACTTGACGTAAACGTTGTAATCCCCCAGCACGGTGGGAGTGCGTGGCAGGCCGGTAGAAACCACGAACTGCCGCAGCAACAGCCCGTTCTCGTACGCATAGACCGCCTGGTCAGAAACGTCTACCACGATCTGCTTGCCGACCACCACCGTCGGAGCGGGCGCGCTGGCGGCCACCTGAGCAGGCGCGGCCACCGGGGCGGCCACGTAGCCCCCCAGGGGAATCGTCAGGCGCTGCCCGGCGTAGATGCTGTTGGGGTTGGGAATACCGTTTGCGCTCACGATGCTGGACATCTTGACGTTATACAGCATCGAGATGCGAAACAGGTTTTCTCCGCGCTGCACCACGTGAATCGCCGAGCCGGTTGCGCCCGCAACCGCCGCGTTGCCAATGCCGGGTATCACCAGACGCTGCCCGGCGTAGATGCGGTCCGGGTTGGCGATGCTGTTAGAGGCAGCCAGCCTGCCCACACTCACGTCATAGCGTTGGGCGATGTGGCCCAGCGTCTCGCCGCGCTGCACCACGTGCACCGCGCTGGCTTCCGCTCCCACCACCGCCGGTATGCTCATACTGACCCAGATGAGAAGGATGGCTACGAGCAGAACGGTTTTGCGGCTGCGAATGGTCATGCTTCCCTCTCGTCGCTCTACACACAAGCGAATGTCTCTCAATTGACCCCTACGATAGCAGAACCCCTGTTCCAAGTCAATTAGGAAAACCGTTTCAATTCACCCCCTCACCAGCAAGAACCCTGGGCTTCCTCATCCGTACAAAATGTCCGGGCCATCCACAGACGACCCCGGCGCGAACCACCTGGCACTTTCCAGAGCCGCCAGTTGGTGCTATCATCCCCGCATGTTCTCCCGTTTGTTCACCCTGACCGAGCGCCTGGCCCGGCTCGCCGTCCGGGGCAGCGTCTGGGTCGGTAGCGAATGGCTGGCCGGGGTCGCCAACATCGGGCGCAGATTCCGCCCCCACACACCCGCCACCCCCACACGCGCACCCGATGAAAGTGACCGCATTCAAGGCCAGGTCCGCTGGCTCAGTGGGCTGATCATCGGCCTGCTGGCAGCCGTCGTCCTCCTGCTCCTGTGGGCCACCAGCCCCAAGGCCACGGTCAGTCCGGTCATCAACTTCTTCAACCTCATCACACCCGCGGCTCCAGACACACAGGCCGCCGGAGCCGGGGCAAACGCCACCCCCCTACCCGACCCACTGAGCGCTGGCGGCACCATCGCCTTCACCATGCGCCCCAACGGCCAGGACGACCTGTACGCGATAAAGGTCGGCGACACACAGCCCCTCCGCCTGACCAGCCACCCTGCCGACGACAGAGACCCGGCCTGGAGTCCAGACGGCGAGAAACTGGCCTTCGCCTCCCGGCGCGACGGCAACTGGGAACTCTACGTGCTCGACGTGTTCTCCGGCGAGATCACCCGCGTCACCTTCGACACCGCTTACCAGGCAGCACCCAGTTGGAGCCCCGACGGAACCTGGCTGGCCTACGAGGGCTACCAGGACGGCAATCTAGACATTTACATCATCCGGGTCGATGGCAGCGAAGGCCCCTTCCGCCTGACGTTCAGCCCCGCCCCGGACTACCAGCCAGCGTGGTCCAGCGCCGGAGCGGGCCGCGAGATCGCCTACGTATCGTGGCGCGACGGCAACCAGGAAATCTACCTCCTCTCGCTGGACGACCCGCGCGAGGAAACCGCCGTCAACGTCACCAACACCCCCGACCTGAACGAAGAACACCCCGCCTGGAGTCCCGGCGGCTTGCTGCTGGCCTACAGCGTCGGCCTGGAAGGCACGTCGCTCGTCTACGCCAAACCCACCAGCGACCTGAACAGCGAGCCCAGCACCATCGGCCAGGGCCACAATCCGGCGTGGTCGCCCGACGGTGCCAGCCTGGTCTTCACCACCCGGCAGGCCGGGCGCAGCTACCTGCTGGCTGGTCAGTACGGCAGCCTGGGCGTGTCAGAGGAGGCAGTCGGGCTGCCTTCCCCGGCCCAAAGCCCCGCCTGGACAGCGGCCAGCCTGCCGCGCCAGTTGCGAGGGAGCATCCTGGAAGCCTCCAACACACCCGTCATGGCCCTGTACGAGGAACAACTGCTGCCCCCAGAAGGAGAAGGGAAGCCCCCCTACCAGATCAGAAACCTGGAGGGCGTGGACTCTCCGGCATCCTGGCTCAGCGACCGGGTAGACGACTCCTACGTCGCCCTACGCCAGCGCTTGGCTCAAGAAGCCGGGTGGGACGTGCTGGGCCGCGCCGACCACGTATGGTGGAAACTGGACCGACCCGTCGAACCGGGGCAAGACCCGCAAAACTGGCACAAAGCCGGGCGCGCCTTCGACCTCGTTCAGGGCTACATCGAAGGCCAGACCCCCCTCGTTCAGCCGGTATTAGAACAGCAAGGCGTCGACGTTTATTGGCGGCTCTACGTGCGCGCTGCGGAACAGGACGGCAGCCTGGGCGAACCGCTCAAACAGCTCCCCTGGGACTTCACCGCCCGTTTCAGTGGCGAAGACGTCGAAGCCTACGACAGGGGCGGCAAACTTCGTGACGAAATCCCCGGCGGCTACTACGTGGACCTCACCCGCCTCGCGGAGGATTACGGGTGGACCCGCGTGCCCAGCGACAGCTCCTGGCGCTACAATTGGGCCGGTGTGCTATTCTGGCAATACGAGAAGCGTGATGGGCTTGACTGGCTGGATGCCATGCTAGAAATCTATCCCGAAGAGGAAGTGCGGCGCACCTTTTCAGTTCCGGGTTCGCTCCCCACCAGTGCGCCCGCCGCCCAGCCCGCTGGAGGGGTGTCCACCCGCGTGCCCAACACCATCCCGGCACCGGTCACCACCACCCCGGCCCCCGTCGAGGCAACACCCGATCCCGCCACAGAGGACACCACGCCATGACCCGACGCCCAGAAGCCACGTTCGTCGTCGTGTTGGTAGGTCTCGTCATCGGAGTCGGCCTGTTGAGCCGCACCGGCACCGGGCCGGCCCAGGGCAACCAGAAACAGCCACCGCCCTCGCCCATCCTGGCCGAGTTGCCAAGCACACCCACCCCGCTGCCCACGCCGACGCTCGACACCCTGTCGCTCGAATTGGTTCCGACCCCCACCACACCGCCCACGCTCCCGCCGCAGCCAAACGGGAGTGACACCACGCCCAAGGCGGCCTTCGCGCCCCAGATCACGCTGCCCGACGTCGAATCGACGTCCATCCCCACCCCGGAAGGCTGGAACCCACCCCCGCTGGAAGTGCCGCTGGCCCGCAACCCCAACGACCACTTCTGGTTCATCCGGCCCCTCCAATCAGACAAGACCAACGCCGGCATCATCACCTATCCGTTTGGCTCCAACGGCGCGCTCGACGAGTACCGCATCCACCACGGCATCGACATCCCCAACCCCAACGGCACCGAAATTCTCGCCGCCGGCGATGGAACCGTCATCTGGGCAGACTGGGGCCTCCAGAGCGAATACGAGTATATCGGCTGCTACGCCAACGTCGTCGTCATCGAACACGACGTCGGCTATCAGGGCGAGCCGCTCTACACCCTCTACGCGCACCTGTACGCCATACTCGTGCAGCAAGGACAGCACGTCGAATCCGGCCAACCCATCGCCCTGACCGGCACGACAGGCTGCTCCTCCGGGCCGCACCTGCACTTCGAGGTCCGCGTCGGCGAGAACGGCTACAACTTCGCCCGCAACCCGGTCCTGTGGATGGCCCCGTACACCGGCACAGGCGTCATCGCCGGGCGGGTGACGTTCGCCAGCGGTAACCCCATCTACGATGCCCCCATCACCGTGATCGACATAGACACCGGGCGGGTCGCCTTCCGCCAGGGCACCTACGCAGGGCCGGGCGTGCAGCCCGACGCCGCCTGGGACGAGAATTTCGCCATCGGCGACGTTCCCGCAGGCCGCTATCTCGTCACCAGCTACTACGGCAGCACCACCTTTGCCGGAGAAGTCACCGTGGTACCGGGAGCCACCTCGTGGGTAGATATGGTCCGCTACGAAGCCTCGGAGCGGGACGAATGACGCCCTCACGCACCACCCTGCCGGGCGGTCTCGGTGGCAGCGCCGTGGGGAACGACTATAATTGCACTCGCCGCCAGGAATCACGCGATAGACTCATCGCAACACCGTCGATATCATGGAGGCTAGAAGCGGGATGAGCAACGAAGAATACTCCGAGAACATGCTGGTCATCAGGAAATCGCTGTTGAACACCGTTGCCGTGGCCGTCGTGTTCTTCATCGCAGGGGGGCTGACCGGCTACGCCCTTGGCGTTTTCGCCTACGGGCGCGGCCTGTCCGAAGCCACAGCGCGCATCGCGGAGGCTTCCGTCAAGAACGTGCCGGAGGTAGCCCAAGCACCTGATCCTGATCCTGATCCCGACCCCGCCCAGGACCCGGTGGAGCCAGACCCTCCCGACGAAGGCCCGATTCGCCTCGAAGACGTAAGCATCGACGACGACCCCACCCTTGGCCCAGAAGACGCCCCGGTGGTCATCGTCGAATTCTCAGACTACGAGTGCCCCTACTGCTCGCGCTTTCGCCAGGAAACACTGGACCAGATCATCGACACGTTCGGCGACGACGTCCTGCTGGTCTACCGCGACTTCCCCCTCACCCAGATCCACCCCCACGCCCAGGAAGCAGCCGAGGCGTCAGAGTGCGCCGACGACCAGGACGCCTTCTGGGCCTACCACGACCTGCTTTTTGCCAACCAGGCAGCCCTCGACACCGACAGCCTGATTAGCTACGCCGAGGAGCTTGACCTCGACGTCGGCCTCTTCACCGATTGCCTCGAAAGCGGCAAGCACACAGACGAAGTAGTCGCCGACCTCAACGACGGGCGGGCGTACGGCGTCACGGGCACACCCAGCTTCTTCATCAATGGCGTGCCGCTCGTCGGAGCGCAGCCCTTTGTCAGCTTCGAAAACCTCATCAACCAGGAGTTGGGCCTTTAGGCGCACGCCTTGCGACGATATTTCAGCGGAAAAGGCGGAGAAGAGATGTCAAAACGCGTAATATGGATGATAGCAAGCCTGATGCTGGCCGGGCTGGCCTGCACCCTGCTCACGGGCGAGCAGGTCGCAGAAGACGGCGAAATCTCGGTTGTCATCAACAACCCCGCAGACAACACCCAGGTAGAAGCGGGGCAAGAGGTGATGGTGCAAATCACCATCAACGACCCGGCAGGCGTCGTCAACCGGCAAGAACTACAGGTGGATGGGGTAGCCGTCGCCACCAGCGAAGCCGTAGCCCCAGAAGGAGCGCCGGCCTTCTCCATCATCCTACCCTACACACCCGAAAAATCCGGCACCTACACGGTCACCGCGCTGGCCTACGGCTCCGATGGCAGCGCCAGCGAGCCGGTCTCCATCACGCTGCAGGTGACAGGCGACGAAGAGGAAGACGAAGACAAAGATAAGGACAAAGACAAGGATAAGGACGAGGATAAGGACGAAGAACCGGCCCAACCAACCCCTACCACAGCGCCGGTCCCAGACGCCCGTGGCTGCACCAACGACATGAGCTACGTGGCCGACGTCACAATCCCAGACGGGACGGTCATGGACCCAGGCGAAGCGTTCACCAAGACCTGGACCATCCGCAACACCGGCACCTGCGATTGGGGCGGCTACCAACTCGTCTTCCACAGCAACAACCAGATGGGCGGACCATCCGCCATCACCGTCCCGGCCACCAACGCCGGGCAAAACCGCGACGTTTCGGTCAATCTGACCGCGCCCACAGCAGAGGGGACGCACCGCAGCACCTGGACCATGCGTTCCGCAGACGGCGACCTGTTTGGCGACAGGATATTCGCCGAAATCAAGATCGAAGGCGAAGAGGAGCCTCCCCCAAGCGGCGACGGGCCAGACCTGATCATCAAGACCGTCAAGACCTCGCCGAGCGAACCTGTCGCCGATGAGGTGACGACCTACGAAATCAAGGTCAAGAACCAGGGCAACGAGGCCGCGGACGAGTCGACGGTCAGGGGCGAATTCGAAGGCGGCGGCACGGCCACTGTCACCGTACCGGCGCTGGACCCCGACACGTCTGAGACCGTCACGCTGACCCAGAACATCGGCGAAACAGGCGAGAAAACCGCCACCTTCACCGCCGACTCCGGCGACGACGTCAAAGAAACCGACGAGGAAAACAACGAGGAGACGTTCACCTTCACCTACGTCGCCATCTACAATAGCGGCACCTTTACTGTGCGTGGCACGTATCGCGGTGACCTCGACGAAGGCCAGGAAAGCGCCGGAACGACAGACTTCAAATGGCGTATGGTAAACGCAACTGAGCGATACATAGAACCGGACAATGGGGCGACCTTCGCGGTCATGAGCGGTTCGGTAGGCTATGCCGAATGCTCGGCAGCATCGCTCAGTGGAGGCGATATCGATGGCAGCGATCCAGACTACAGCGACGTACCCCCCGGCACGTGGCTGTGCGCCGAGACGAGTGATGGGCGAATCAGCGCCTTCAAGATTGACGCCATAGACACGCCGGACAACCACAAGATGACGCTTAGCTTCACCACCTACGAGTAGCAGGTATGGGGCGTTCAACACCAGCGGCGGGTGTCTCGCGCAGACGCCCGCCGTTGCGCTGTCTGGTCGCGCCGGTCGCGGCCACCCTCCTCTTAACCGGCTGCATGCTGCCAGGGCGCCGGGCACCGGTCACGCCCGCCGGGCCACTCGACGCGCCCGCCATTCCCGCCGCCAGCCCGACCGTCCCGGCGACGAGCACCCCCCTCCCCACCCTCGCCAGCGGCCCCTGCACCAACGCCGCCGAGTTCCTGGCCGACGACACCATCCCCGACGGCACCGTCGTGGAGCCGGGCGCGCCGCTCGACAAAAAATGGCGCGTCCGCAACTCTGGCACCTGCGATTGGGGTCCCGGTTACACCCTGGTTCACGTCAACGGACCCAGCATGGGCGCGGAGGAGGCCAGCGCCCTCTTCCCGGCCAGAGCAGGCGCGGAAATCGAAATACGCCTGCAATTCACCGCCCCGCCCGACCCCGGCGAGCACACCACCACCTGGCGCATGCGCGACGCCCAGGGGCAGCTCTTTGGCGACACCCTCTTCATGACCATCGTCGTCTCCGAGCCTGGCTAGCACCCACATTTCCCGCCAAAAAGCTGTTGCATCCTTGCCCAGAGCCAACTATACTCGCCTATAGAGAATGGGGAGATGGATGTCAGCGGTATGAGTCTGGAGAAATTACTGGAAGCAGCCAGGGTCCACGCGGAACCTCACGAGCTGGACCTCATCGAGCGCGCCTATTATTTCTCGCAGATGGCGCACAAAGGCCAGAAACGCCGCTCTGGCGAAGACTACTTCGTCCACTGCGTCGCCGTCGCCCAAATCCTGGCCGACCTGCACCTCGACCCCCCGGTCATCGCGGCGGGCCTGCTCCACGATGTCGTCGAAGACAACAAGAAAATCACCATCGAGAACGTCACGGACTACTTCAACGAAGAAGTCGCCCGCCTCGTCGACGGCGTGACCAAGCTGGAGCAGATCGACATCGAGCCGAGCGGCAACGGCCACATCCAGACCCGCGAAGCCGAATACCTCCGCAGGACGCTCCGAACGATGAACGACGACGTGCGCGTCATTCTCATCAAGCTTGCGGACCGGCTGCACAACATGCGCACCCTCAGCCACCTGCAATCCGACCGCCGCGTCGAAATCGCGCGCGAGACGCTGGAAATCTTCGCCCCGCTCGCCAGCCGCCTGGGCATCTGGCAGTGGAAGTGGGAACTCGAAGACCTCAGCCTGCGCTACCTGGAGCCCGACACCTACAAGGAAATCGCCAGGTTAATCGCCTCCAGGCGTCTTGAGCGCGAGAAGAGCATTGCCAGGGCCGTCGAGCGACTCCAGGCCATCCTGGACGAAGCGGGTATCGAAGCGGAAGTGACCGGGCGTCCCAAGCACATCTACAGCATCTACCGCAAGATGCTGACCAAACAGCTTTCGTTTGAACAGATCTACGACATCCGCGCGGTGAGAGTCCTGGTAGAAGAAGAATCCACCTGCTACCTGGTTTTGGGCATCGTCCACGATGTCTGGCGACCCGTTCCCGGCCAATTCGACGATTATATTGGTGCCCCCAAGGACAACTCTTACCAATCTCTGCACACCGCCGTCATCGACGACGACGGCGAAACGCTCGAAGTGCAGATACGCACCAGGGGCATGCACCAACGGGCCGAGTGGGGCATCGCCGCCCACTGGCGCTACAAAGACGGGCGGCAGCAACGCGACGACGCGTTTGAGAACTGGATCACCTACCTGCGCAGCCTGATGGCCGCGGGCGACGAAGCCGATGACGCCGACGACTACCTGGACGTGATGCGAACCGAGGTTTTTCAGGACCGCGTCTACGCTATCACGCCAAAGGGCGACATCATCGACCTGCCCACCGGGGCCACCCCCATCGACTTCGCCTATCACATCCACAGCGAGATCGGCGACCGCTGCCGTGGCGCGAAAGTCAACGGGCAGTTAGTCAGCCTCAACCACCAATTGCAGAACGGAGATCGCGTCGACATCCTGACCGTCAAACGCGGGGGACCGAGCCGCGACTGGTTGAACCCGCACCTGGGATACACCAAAACCAAGCGCGCCCGGACCAAGATCCGGCAGTGGTTCCGCCGCCAGGACCGGGAGCAGATGATCAGCCAGGGCTGGGACGTGCTGGAGCGCGAGCTCAAGCGCCTGGGCATCGAAAACCTGTCGCACGAGCAAGTCGCGGCGCTGTTCGGCTTTGACAAGACCGACGAATTCCTGGCCCAGGTCGGCTTTGGCGACATCAACGCCCAACAGATCGCCACCAAGGTCCTGGACCTCAGGCAGCAGGCCGAGGGGCTGGACGAGCCGCGCGTCATCTCCACCCCGCCCGATGGCCCCATGGCCGCCACCGGCGTTCAGGTGCTGGGCACGGGCGGCCTGCTCACGCACGTGGGGCGCTGCTGCAACCCCATCCAGGGCGACGAGATCGTCGGCTACATCACCCGTGGCCGGGGCGTGACCATCCACCGCAAGGAATGCCCCAACGTCCTGTCGGTGAAAGACCCGGAACGCCTGATCTCTGTCTCCTGGGGTTCGACAGCAGAGGAAGAGCGCTACCCGGTGCCCGTCGTTGTCAACGCCTATGACCGCGAAGGGCTGATGCGAGACATCAGCACCGTGTTGGCCGACGAGCACGTCAACATGCGCGAGGTGCGCGTCCAGACCAACAGCAACATCGCCACCGTCAGCATTCTCGCGGAAGTCGCCGACACCGCCCAACTAAGCCGCGTGCTGTCGAAGCTCGAACAACTCCCCAACGTCATCGAAGCCCGGCGTCGCATCCCCTCCTGATCCTGGCAATGGGTTGAAAGCAGGTCGAGTAGGCGCACGACATGCCGCCCGTCATTGGTAGGCGTACGACACGCCGCCTGCGGTAGGGGCACGGCATGCCGCCTGTCCTGACTACAGTCCAACTACGCTGGGGCGAAGCGTGACTATAGTGCAGCTATGCTGGAGGGTGCCCGGTGACTGCAGTCCAGCGCTAGCAGGGCGTACCCGTCAGCCTTCCCGCTCGTTCAGATCCAGGATTTCGCGCACCACCCGCTGAAGCTCTGTCGGCACGAAAGGCTTGGTCATGTAGTGAGCGACCTTCAGCTCACTCGCCCGCTGGCGGTCAGCCCCGCCGCTGCGCACCGAGAGAATGACGACCGGGATCTCCCGCCACGCCTCGTTCTCCCGCACCTGCTCCAGAAAATCCCACCCGGTCATACTCGGCAGCATCAGGTCCAGCACGATCAGGTCAGGGCGCTCTGTCGCCATCTTGTCGAGCGCAATCTGGGGGTCATGTATGTGGACCACGTCGACGGACAGGTTTTCCAGGACACGGCTGAGAAGCAAGCCGATGTCAGGCTCGTCCTCCACGCACCACACCACATCTCTGGCGGACATCGCCACTCCTTTGAGCTGCACCCACTCCCCACCACCCGCTCCAATTATAGGCCGAGCCACGCGAATAGCAACGCCTTGACGCCAGCAAAACCGGCATGCTACACTCGCCTCAACCGCACCACTGAGAGTAACGGGGCAGCCATGTCTGAACCCAAACTGCCCAAGGACGGGCCACAAGAGCACCAGGACGCCGACGGGGACCAGGTTTGGACCTATCGCGGCTACCGCATGAGTTCGAGCGAGTTCAACACCGCGATGATCCACTTCTATCGCGGCGAGGTGACGCGCTCCAACACGTGGCGCACCCGCCTGGACAGCACCACCAACTGGGCCGTTCTGACCACGGGCGCTGCGCTGTCGTTCGCCTTCAGCGATCCAGACAACCCGCACTTCATGCTCATCATGAACACCATGCTGGTCGCCCTGTTCCTCTACATCGAGGCCCGCCGCTACCGCTACTACGAACTGTGGGCCAGCCGGGTCCGCCTCATGGAGACGGACTTCTTCGCCGCGATGCTGGTCCCACCCTTCCGGCCCAGCGAGGATTGGTCGCGCACGCTGGCCGAATCGCTCCTGCAGCCGATCTTCACCATCACCGCCCTGGAGGCCATCGGGCGGCGCTTTCGGCGCAACTACTTCTGGATATTCATCTTGCTGGCCGTGTCCTGGCTCGCCAAGCTCGCCATCCACCCCACGACCACCGTCGACTTCGCGATCATCCTCGAACGCGCCGGTATGGGCCCGGTACCCGGCTCGGCGATCCTCCTGGTCGGGCTGGTCTTCAACGTCATCCTGTTCGCCATTGGCCTGCTCACCCTGGGGCTGAAGCGCTCAACCGCCGAGGTTCTGCCAGACGACCTGTCCGTTCCTGGCCTGGGCGGCGTGACGCACCTGCTGCAAGGGCTGGGCGAGATGTCGGCGGAGATTCTGCCGGGCAGCCCCCTGCCCTCCGAATGGACCAAGCCCCGTGACCGGCTGGCCTTTGTCATCACCGCGCGCGGCGAGGAAGTGGGCCAGCGCCTGCTGACGCAGCTCAGGCGCGGCGTCACCTCGCTGGCGGGCGTGGGGATGTACACCGGCGAAACGCGCGACGTGCTGCTTTGCGCCATCCATCCCACAGAGGTCTACGAACTGAAAGCCATCGTGCACGAGATAGACCCCAGCGCCTTCGTCGTCGTCAATCGCACGCAAGAAGTGATGGGCAGGCGGTTCGGCACCTTCCGCGAGCGCCCGCGCTGGCTGCGTCGTCTGGGCCGCCGCCGCAAACGCGATTGACCGCCCCCCGACGCTGTGCTAAGATGACCGCGCTATCTATCAGACCTCCTCTACCAACCTGAATCCCAAACGCGAAAGGAGCCATCATGGCCCTGGAAGGCAAAGGCTTCTACATCTGGAAAATCCACAAGTGCGAAGGCGGCGACGTTAACGCGATTGTGCAGCGTGCCAAGGCGGCTGGGCTATCGCACGTCCTCATCAAGATCGCCGACGGCTCCAGCGCCTACAACGTGGACCTGGCCAGGCCGCTGGTAGAAGCCATCCAGGCGGCGGGCCTGAACGCCTGGGGCTGGCAATTCGTCTACGGCAAAGAGCCATTTGGCGAGGCGGACATCGCCATCCACCGCATCAGAGCGTTGGCCCTCGACGGCTTCGTGGTCAACGCCGAGACCGCCTACAAGGGCAGGCACGCCGAGGCCAGCGCCTACATGGAGCGCCTGCGCGGCACGCTGCCGCGCCTCGACGTGGCGCTCAGTTCATTCCGCTACCCGCGCTATCACGCCAGCCTGCCCTGGACGGAGTTTCTGAGCCAGTGCACCTACAACATGCCCCAGGTCTACTGGGTGCAGGCCAACAACCCCGGACAGCAGCTTGAATGGTCCATCCAGCAATTCAACGAGGTCTACCCGGTCCAGCCCATGCTGCCAACCGGCGCGGCCTACGAGGAATTTGGCTGGCGGGCGCGCGCCTCGGAGATCACCGAATTCCTGCAAAAAGCCAGAAACCTGGGACTGGCGGTGGCCAACTTCTGGAGTTGGGACTACGCAGGCAGCAGCAGCGGCAGCGACCTGTGGAACGCGGTGGCGAATTTCTCCTGGCCGGTGGAGCAGCGCCCGAAAGACATCGTAGAGCGGTTGGAGGACGCGCTGAACGCCGGGGACATCGACGCCATCCTGGCGCTGTACCAGCCCAACGCCGTCCACATCACCGCCCAGCGAACGATCAAGGGTCACGACGAATTACGTGTTTACTATGCGAAACTGCTGGGCGAGCTGCTGCCGGACGCCACCTACGAGCTGACGCCGGTAGTGGCCGAGGGGTCCAGCCGCCACGTCAGCTGGAACGCCACCTCGCCGCGCCTGTTCAGCGTCACCGCCGGGCAGGACACGCTCGGCTTGCGGCAGGGCCTCATCCAGTACCACAGCAGCGTGTACCGGATCGTCGCAGGCTGACCGGCTGCCACGAGCAACTTAACCCTTCGAGGCGCATACTCGCTTGGCGGTATGCGCCTCGTGATAACCACCCTGGTCACAGAAGCACAACAGGCGTCGCGAAGACGCCTGTTGCTAATCAGCGATAGTAACAGTTGCCGCTCAGCACGGGCCGCAATCGGCTTCACATGAGCACGCATCCTCATTGCAGATGCCATCACCACAGAATGGATCCGCCGGACCCGGTTCGCACCCGGCGGTGCCAACTATTGTCTGGCAGCTTTCGTTGCAGTAAGTAACGGTCGTGTCGCAAGGGATGACGTCGGGTGGATTGGGCGGGTCGCATTCCTCGTCCCCTTCGACGATCCCGTCACCACACACGACCGGCAACCTCTCGCACGCGCAGTTGGCGCTGCATTCGTACCGATCTCCGCAACCGCCGCCGTCGCATTCCTCCCAGTCCTGGTTGACGACCCCGTCGCCGCAGAAGGGGCAGACACCGCAGTCCGGAACGCAGACGTCACATTCCTCGCCGATTTCCGGGCTGCAGATGCCATCCCCGCAGTAGAGACAGCCAGCATCCGGCACGCGTGGTAAGTCGCTGTCGTCTTCCAGCAAGGTCAGTGGGCCATGGTACACCCAGCCCGGTTCTTCCGGGCCTAGATAGTCGGTCTGGTACCAGTACTCACTCGTGCTCATAGTGCGTACCAGCAGATTGATTTCCTCGTCGCGTGGAACAGAACCGATGATCGGGCACCCCGGGCCTGGGAGCTCGCGGACGTTGATGTCTTCGTTGGCCCGTGCCCGCACGGCATTGCCGGACGACTCACTTTCAGCTGGCTCCTCTTCGGCGGGTTGTCCTTCTTCGGACTCTTCAGGCTCTTCGGGGGCCGCTGCCTCGTCAGGTGATTCTGTCGTCGGCGTCGCCTGTGATGCTGTCTCATCTGTTTCGCCCTGACCACCTGTCAACAAAGTGCACGCCAGCGCGGCCATCACAAGCACCGCCAGGGCAATGCCCGGCATCCACAACCCTCTGCGCCTCATCATGACTCATTCCTTTTCGCTATCAGCCACGCTCTGTAACACACCGTAGCCATTCGGGTAACCAGTCGTCAGGTTGGGCGCCGAGAATCGATGGGGGATGGTGGTGCTCTTCCGCGGCAGTCCAGCAGCAGGGTATCGGAAAGCGTGCGATGCGATCAGGCTGGCGGGAACGACGTCTGCCCGCCCGGCTCCCGACGACGACCTGGCGAGATACCGCCTCATAATACCATAGATGGTCTTTTGATGAGGCCATTGTATTTCATTGTGGCTTACTGCCGCCTGTTGCCCAAAGAGTCATTCCAGGGACTAGCCACCCGACACGTTTCTAGGCGATGTCCCTTTTTCGGTCGAATCTTGCTGGTATACCTGTCTGATGCTGCAATTTTGGACTTACTTTTAACAAAGTGGCCCGTGACTGCATCAATGTTACCTATACCCCCTATAGCGCGGCGTGCTGACGTGTCAAATTGGGTGCCGCCCCTCACTGACTCGCGGAAAACACGTCTCGGAAATTCTCCTTGATACGGCTGGCATCCGGGGAGAGGCACACTTCGACATTCGGAGTGCCGCCTTCATCGACCACCGTCTGCCCGGAGGTGGCTCCATCCACCGTGATCACGTCGAGCGGGAGCGATGCGAAGCCGCACAGAGATGGATCAAGCATGATCGCTGCCGTCATGAGATCCCAAGTGGCGGCGTCGCTGCCGCCGAAGATCTCCAGCTCGCGCTCGTAAATCTCGACAGCAAAATCGGCGGTTGGGCCACCCTCGCGCCAGGGCTGGATGTCTTCTGCATCAAGCGTCACCTGATTGGTCGCATCCAGCGGCACCAGATAGAGCGGCAGTCCTGACGCAAAAACTTCCTTCGCCGCCTGTGGATCAGCGTAGATGTTCCACCCGGCGACCTCATTGTCGGATTCAGGTGCCGCCCCCTTGATGTTGCCGGGTACGTACACTGCACCGCCCATGATATACACCCCCGCGATGTTCCCCGCGATGCCCGGATCGAGCCGCAGCGCCTGCGCCAGATTGGTCTGCGCACCGCTGAGGAAGATGGTGATCGGCTCCGGCGACTCACTGACCGTCGAAACGATCAGTTCGGCGGCATCCTGCACGGGATAGGTTTTATCTGCGTTCGGGATGGGCATGCCGCCGAAGTTGTTGGAGCTTTCGCGCAACCAGTCGGGGAAGGCATTGCTGCCTGCCAGCGGCGCATCCTGCCCCGCGCCCAGCGGGATCCCCTCAATGCCCAACTCATCCAGCTTGCGCGCGATGTGCTGTACATAGACATCGGGATGCGCTTCGCCATACGAGATGGTGATCGCCCTGATCGACACGCCGGGATGACTCAGCAGATAGGCCAGTGCGGCGGTGCCATCCAGGCTGCCGTCATCGTCGAAGATAACAGGCAGCACAGTGCCGGGATCACGGGATGCACCGGGCGTGACGGGCGGCGTGGCGGATTGTCCGACGCTGCATCCGGCGATGACGAGAATGATCGCCAGCATTCCTGCAATCAGCTGCACTACGTGCAATAGCCGGATCATGTCCATCCCTCCTGTACAGTGAAACCCTGCTGATTTAGTGTACACACTTACCTGTCAAATCGTAGCAGCTATGAAACCTTTAGGCGTCTCTCTCCTCTTTCAAAAGGTGTCGGGTGACTAGGGTGTGTATGCAAGGTTCCAAGGACAGTATTTCTGCCCTCGACTCGCAACCACTTCACGCGCAATCTCAGGATGGAAAGATGGCCCTGGCAGGCGAAAAACGAGTTTGCATACACGCCCTAGTCCAGGGATATGCCTCGCGGCATGGGGGTTGCAAAGGTAGCGGGGGCTGGCGTCTCGTACGGTTTCACGTCACCTATGCGAGGTCAACGTCGGGGCGAAGCCGCAGCGCCGGGTCAGAGGCAAACGGAGCGGCAATCTCGGCCAGCGTCTGGCCGGTTTCGGGATGCCGGTAGTCCGGCGCGAGGTCGGCCAGCGGCAGCGCCACGTGCCCGTATGCCAGGATGTCGGGGTCAGGAATGCGGCGCGCTCCCACCTCCAGCACGTCCTCGTTGAACAGCGCGATATCCACGTCGATGGTGCGCGACGCGTTCTTGTTCTCCGTGCGCACCCGGCCCAACCGCTTTTCGACGTCGGCCAGCACGTCGGTTTTCAATTCAGCCGGACCGCGAGACGTTTCGACCAGCACCGCCGCGTTGAGGAAATTCGCCTGCTCGGTGAAGCCCACCGGCGCGGTCTCGTAAACCCGCGAGACGGCCAGCACCCGGCAGCGCTCGCGCAGCAGGGCCACGCAGCGCGGCAGGTTCGTCTCCGGCTCGATGTTCGAGCCGAGCGCCAGAAACGCCCGGTTACGCAAAATCGGCCCGCTCCCGCTCGATCTCCACGCCCACCGAACGCGCAAAACGCAGCGCCCCCGGCTTCTGCACGTTGACGATGACCCGCTCCGCGTCGTGGTCCACCACACAGATGCGGGCGATAGCCGTCGCCAGCGCTTCCACCAGGTAGTGCTCCGAGCTTTCGACGTAGGCGATCACCGCCTTGGTGATGGTGCGATAATTCAGGATGTCGTCGGCGCTGTCGGTCTGACCGGCCCGGCGCATGTCGGTGAAGAGCGTCAGGTTGATGAGCACGTCCTGCTTCTTTTCGCGCTCCCAGTCGTTAAAGCCGATGATGCAGCGCAGCAGCAGGTCGCGAACGAAGATTCGGTCTGACAAGGTGCCTCCTTCCCTTGGCGGCGTCAGTCTGCCCGCGAATTGTACTGCGCGCCGCGCCACGGGCAAACTTTTCCAACCTGGGGTGTCGAAAACACCTCCTGGAGTTGGTAAGAACTTAAGGAAAGATTAAACCGGGCCGCTGCGTCTGTTTCTTTGGTGCCACATAGGGTACCATCCGCAACGTGACACAGCTATGAATTGCCCAATCGGGCAAAATCGAGAGAGAGAAGGAACAATGCACAACCTTAAAGCAAAAGCGGCGCTGCGCTCGAAGAACGGCACGGAGCCGCACACGCACCACGAAGAAATCGAAGCCGCCGTCCGCACCGTCCTGGAGAGCGTCGGCGAAGACCCGGACCGCGAAGGGCTGGAGCGCACGCCTGAGCGCGTCGCGCGCATGTACGACGAACTGTTGGCCGGTTACAACACCGACCCCATCGAGTTGATTAACGACGCGCTGTTCGACGTGGAGTACGACGAGATGGTGCTGGTCAAGGGCATCGAGTTCTACAGCATGTGCGAGCACCACATGCTGCCCTTCGTCGGCAAGGCCCACGTGGCCTACATCCCGGACAAAAAGGTCATCGGCCTGTCCAAGATTCCGCGCATCGTGGACATGTTCGCCCGCCGGTTGCAGGTACAGGAACGCATGACGCGCCAGATCGCCGACCTCCTGGACGAAGTGCTGCACCCCAAGGGCGTGGCCGTCGTCGTCGAGGGCGCGCACATGTGCTCCATGATGCGCGGCGTGAAGAAGGCCAACGCGCACATGGTCACCAGCGCCATGCTGGGCAGCTTCCGGGACGACCCCCGCACCCGCGCCGAGTTCATGGCCCACGTCGAGCGTGAGGCTGGCAAGGGCCTGGGTCTGTAACCCAAATACCTTCTCTATACTGGTAGGGGCACGGCGTGCCGTGCCCCGATGAAGATCCCGCCAAGGGCAAAAAACCAAGGGAGGAGCGCAATGGCCATCGAAAAGCTATCCGCCAGCGAAGCCGACGCCCAACTGGCGAACTTGGACGGCTGGGCGCGCGAAGGCGACGAGATCAGCAAGACCTACACGCTGCTGTCATTCCCTGCCGCGCTGGCCTTCACCAGCACCGTGGGCCATCTGGCCGAGGCAGCCGACCATCACCCGGACATCCTGGTGCAGTACAAGAAGGTCACGCTGACCCTTTCCACGCACGAAGTCGGCGGCCTGAGCGCGCGCGACTTCGAACTCGCCGCCCAGATCGACGCGCTCCCCATGCGCGGCTAGCCCGCCCGCAACCATCACAACGCCAAACGCCCGGTGCCCGCTTTCTGATAGGCACCGGGCGCGTTCGCTCCTAGACAAGCAGCGTAACACCCTTTCCGTTGAGCGTGCCCGTGTACTGCCGGGAGCTACACTCCCTCCCGCGCTGGTGCGAAGCCTGCCGCGCGTAGCGCCAGGACGCGCTCCCTCCCCCTTAAAGGGGGAGGGTTGGGGTGGGGGTGGGCCGCAACCCGGTAGTGACTCACTGCTGACCAGCGGTCAACATCCTAACCGCAATTCCTGGATGAATCGCCTAGACCCGCCCCAACACCAGGCAGGCGTTATTGCCCCCCATCGCGAACGAATTGTCGAGGATGATATCCACCCGCATCTCTCGCGCCTCGTTCGGCACGTAATCCAGGTCGCAGGCCGGGTCGGGCGTCTCGTAGTTGATCGTCGGATGCACCACGCCGTGCCGGATCGTCAGCGCGCAGGCGATGACCTCCAGCCCCCCTGCCCCGCCCAGGCTGTGCCCCAGCATCGACTTCGAGGCATGCACCGGCACGTGATAGGCATCGTCGCCCAACAAGCGCTTCAGCGCCAGCGTTTCGGTGCCGTCGTTCAATTGGGTGCTGCTGGCGTGGGCGTTGACGAGGTCAATGTCAGCCGGGTTCACCCCGGCGTCGTCCAGCGCGCACTGCATCGCCCGCAGGTAGCCGTCGCCGGAGAGGTCTGGCGCGGCGATGTGAAACGCATCCGAGACCAGGCCGTAGCCCAGCACCTCGCAGTAAACGTCCGCCGAACGCGCGCGGGCGTGTTCCAGGCTCTCCAGCACCACCACAGCGCCCCCCTCGCTGAAGACGAAGCCATCACGGTGCAGGTCAAACGGGCGGCTCGCGCTTTCAGGCCGGTCGTTGAAACCCGTCGAGAGCGCCCGCATCGCCCCAAACCCGGCGATAGCGTAATCGTGCAGCAGCGCCTCGACCCCACCGGCCAGCACCACGTCGGCCCGCCCGTCACGAACCCAGTCCAGGGCCATGCCAATCGCCATCGTGCCGGTGGCGCAGGCCGTGCAGACCGTGCTGATCGGCCCCCGCAGGCCGTGCCGCTCGCTAACGTGCTGCGACCACATGTTAGGCAGCGAGAGCGGCATCGCAAAGGGGCTGACCTTGGCGAATCCTTCGCGCCGGAACCCCTGGACGCTGGTGTCGGCGTAATCGTAAGCCCCCATGCCGGTGCCAATCACGACCCCCACCCGCGCGTTGTCGGCGTCCTCGAAGTCAAGCCCCGCATCGTCGATAGCTTGCTCGGCCACGGCGATGCTGTACTGCGCGCCGAGCGACAGACGCCGTACCTCCTTCTTGCTCATGTACAGCAACGGATCGAAATCGTGCACCTCACCGGCCACCTGGGAAGGCAGGTCCGCCGGGTCGAAGCGCGTGATGCGCCGCGTGCCAGAGCGCCCCATCACCAGACCCTCCCACAGGCTGGGCACGTCCAGCCCCAGCGGCGAAATGGCCCCCAGGCCGGTCATCACGACGCGGGGCCGACCATCACGTTGGAAGTCCACAGACTGTATATCCTTTTGTGGCCAAAATCAGGAAAAATCTGCGTCAAAAGCTCCGGCAGCGCTCAAGTCCCCAGGCCCTCGCGGATGGCCTGGACCACGCCCCCCTCGACGGCCATACGCGCCTGCCGGATCGCGTTCATCATCGCCACCGCGCTCGAACGGCCATGCGCCGAGATGACCACCCCATCCACGCCCAGCACCGGCACCCCGCCGATCACCTCCGGGTCGAAGCGCCGCGCCACCCGCTTGAGGGCCGGTAAAGCCAGCATCCCCCCCAGCGTCGTCACCAAGCCCGCGCGTATCTCCTGGCTCATCGCGTCGCGCAGCATCTTGGCTCCCGATTCGAGCGTCTTGATGAACACGTTGCCGGTGAAACCGTCGGTCACAGCCACGTCAGCGCAACCGCCGAACAGATCCTTCGGCTCGGCATTGCCAATGAAGTTTATCGGGCTGTCGGCCAGCAGATAAGCGCTCTCGCGGACCAGTTCGTTGCCCTTGCCCTCCTCCTCGCCAATACTCAGCAAGGCCACGCGCGGATTCTCCACCCCCAGCACCTTCTCCGAATAGGCGGAACCCATCAGGCCAAACTGGGCCAGGTGTTCCGGCTTGCAATCCGACGTGGCCCCCATGTCCAGCAGCAGAAAACTGCCGCCGGGCCGCGGGACCAGCGGGGCGTTCGCCGGGCGCTTGACGCCGGGCAGCCGCTTCGGAACGCCCAGCGTCGCGATGGCGACCAGCCCGCCCGTGTTGCCCGCCGAGACGAACCCATCCGCCGCGCCATCCTTCACCAGTTGCAGGCCAACGTGCATCGAGGAGCCGGGCCTGCCCCGGACCGCCTCACCCGGCTTGTCCTCCATCGTCACCACCTGGTCGGCGTGCACGATCTCAAAGCGGAGGTCGTCCGCTGCTTGCCGGGCAATTTCGGCTTCGATTTGGGCCTGATCGCCGACCAGAATGAACGTGTCGTCAGGCCAGCGGCGGCCAGCCAAAACGGCCCCACCTACGTCGGGGCCGGGATACTGGTCAGTGCCCATTGCATCGACGACGATGCGCATCAACACTCCTTACCAGTCGTGCTAAACGGCTCAATTCTCAGAAAACGGCGTCACCCGGTTCTGGGGGCGCTGCTCCTGCTCCACCATGAACTTCAGCAGCCCCACCTCCCGCGCCAGAATTCTGACCTCGGCGCTCAGCAGCGTGCTCAGGTCTGGCAGCGACAGGATCTCCTGCTTCTCGTCGGCGGGCACGTTGAGCACGATAGCCGCCAGAAAAGCCAGCGCCGCCGGGTCGTCGGGCAGCTGTTGGAAGCCAGCGTCCATGTCAAACACCCCGGCCAGCACGTCGAGGTAAGCGCTCAGACGCCTCCGCAAGCGGCTCAAGTCGCGCGACATCCCCGGCGACTCGTCAGTTTCCAGCGGAAAATCCTCCACCAGGCCGGTCAGATAGGGCTTGTCGTGGTTCAATTCTCGGATGCGAAAACGCTTGTAGCCGATGGTGTCGATGTTCATGCGCCCTTCGGGCAGCCGCTCCACCTGGGTCACAAACGCCGACGTCCCGATGAGATGCGGGACAGCCGGTGCGCCCACCTCCTGCCCCTCGCGGATGAGCACCACGCCAAAGGGCGTCGCGCTCTTGATGCTCTCGTTGATCATCAGCTTGTAGCGTTCTTCGAAGATGTGCAGCGGCAGCGGCATGCCGGGAAACAGAACGGTGTTCAGAGGAAAAAGGGGTAATTCTTGCAAGTCTGTCATCAGGTAACGACCTTGTCGAGTAATTCCACATCCAGCCGCCCGATTGTACGCCATTCAGGGACGAACGCCAAGGGAGTTTCCAGGCGCGACATCCTGCCGCAACGGACGAGGGGCTTCAACGCTTGGTGTGGATTGATCCGGTGCCTTTCAGCCTACGTGTATTCGACCTTCACCCGGCCTGCGGTCCGCTAAGCGTCCCCCCTTTGAGGGGGGACCGCTCCGGCGCGCCGGAGCGAGGGGGGTGGGCCTTCGCAAAGGAACGGCACCGCTTCACAGAGTGCATTTGTGAAATTCGTGTCATTCGTGGACTCTAACCCTTCTTGCTGAAAGACGAGACGCACCCTGTCCAACGCCAACAGCAATTGACACCCATTCGCCTTACTGGCTATAATGAATCTGCTGGCCCCAGTGGCGGAATTGGCATACGCGGCAGGTTGAGGGCCTGTGCCCTTTGGGCGTGTGAGTTCGAGTCTCACCTGGGGCACCAAACCGAACAGCGCCAGCGCAGCCTTCTCAGGTGAGAAGGCTGCCTCGTTTTTATGGCTGCGGCCCGATCAACACCTCGTAATGAGCCACCTCCGGCTCGAAAGCCAGCAGGTACTCCCAGTCCTCCGGGTAGTAGACCGCCTTCTCGATGTGGTCCGTCCCCGTGAACTCGCGGATCGCCTCGGTCGAGTCCCACAGCGTGACGATCAAAAACTCCGCCCGCTCGTCCCGCGTCCGCCGCAGGATCAGCACCTCGCGGTTGCCTTCCGTCTCACGGTACTCCTTGACCCCCGTCGCCTTCAAATACTCCAGGTAGGCGTCGGCCTTCGCTTCGGGCGTCACCCCGCGCCAGATCCTCGCGATCATCGCTTGTGCTCCTGTTTCTAACCGACAACGACCATACGCTATAAGATCGCACCTTCTTGGAATAGACGACCTAGTGTATACCTGCACCTGATACTGTGAATACTGACCTTCCTGCCACTCTCACCCCCACCTCGGCTGTACCTCGGCACCCCCTCTCCCGTTCGACGGGAGAGGGGGCTGGGGGGTGAGGGTGCTGCCGCCAAGAAGGCTGACCCAACTCAGACTATGCGCTTCAGTCATGCACTAGCAGTAGAGCCACCCGGAACGCCAGATGACGAAATCGCCGCCCTCTGTGAAGTAGAAATAGCCTCGGCGGCCACAGTTGGAAAGATGAGAGTAGCGTGCATGCTCATCGGAACCGTGTTTTGAGACAGTACCGAACATCTCCAGCCAACTGATCACATCTTCCGGCTTCCACCCCTTGACATACTCGACTACCGCGTCGCCCTGGCTATCGAGGTCTACCAGAACAAAGTCAGACATCGGTGCATGCTTTCCAAATGGTGCAGAGCTAGCCACCGGACACTAAACAGACGCACTGCAATTGTAGCTGGCTTTGAGACCCTGCAAAGCCTATGTATACTCAAACAGACAACCGTCTGTGATGTTTTGGGAGAGAACACGATGGCCTATCACCCGGTCAACCTTGCCGTTCGCTTTTTGCTTGAACTTGCTGGATTAGTTGCGATGGCCTACTGGGGCGCGCGGCAGGCTGACGGGGTCCTCCGTTATGTGCTTGCCGTCGGCATCCCACTCGTCGCCGCCGCGTTGTGGGGCACCTTCGCGGTCCCCGGCGATCCCAGCCGCTCTGGCAAGGCGCCCGTCCCTGTACCCGGCATCGTCCGCTTGGCCCTTGAGCTGGCCTTCTTCGTCTTTGCCGTCTGGGCGCTCTACGATGCAGGACTCGTGACGAGCAGCATCGGCACCGGGGTCATCGTCCTCATTCACTACGCCGTTTCCTACGAGCGAATCGTGTGGTTGTTAAAGTAGATCTCGCGCCACGTTGGAAAACCCACCCTAGCGGGCCACCCGCACCGCAGCCAGCAGCATCTCCGGGCGGCCCCGGAACTGCTCCCACGGCGCGCGCCCGTTGATGATGTCCGTCAGCGTCAGCGCCAGCGCGTGATTGACCGGGGCCAGCAGGCCCGCCGCGTCCGCCGCGCGGGCCACCGCGCCGTTCAGCCACACCACCTCCGACTTGCCCCGTCCCCGCGACAGGTCGATGTGCAGCGACGGCATCTTATCCCCCCTCCCCCGGCGCACCTTCGGCGTCAGGATAGCCCGCAGCAAAGGCCCCGGCAGCAACCGGATCGCGACAGCCAGCGTCCGCGCCTCAATCCCCGGCAGGTTCACCGCCGGGATGCCCTGCACCCGCATCACCCCCAGCGTCTCGATCAGCGCCGCCCGCTCCAACGCAAATAACTCCGGATGGGCGAATACCTCGCCCGGCGGCATGTCGAGGATCGCCGAAGTAGCGTTAGCCGTCTGGTTGAGCAGCAGCTTGGACCACTTCAGCGCGTCGGCGCGCGGCGTCGTTTGCACCGTGAGCGCCGTCTCGCCCAGGGCCTCCAGCATGCGCCGGGCGGCGGGCCGGTCGTCGGCCACCACCAATCCCCGCTCCTTCTCCTCGCGGACGACCCCCGGCCCGTCCACGACGACCACCGTCGTCATCGCCCCCGCCACCACCCGCTCCGCGCCAAACGCCGAGGCCAGCGACTCCTCGTTGCCGACCCCATTTTGCAGGCAGAGAATCGGCGGCGGCTCGCGTGTGATGGCCTCCAACTCGTGAATGGCGGGCACCGTGTCGTAGGCTTTCATGGCGAAGACCAGCCAATCAAACCCGGCCCCGGCAAACGCCTCCCCCGGCGACGTGGCCACCGTCACATTCCCCACCTCAGTTGACGCGCCGCTCGCCGAACGCAGCGTCAGCCCCCGCGCCGAGAGCGCCTCCGCCATCTGTCCCCGCGCCAGCAGCGTGACGCGGTGCCCGGCCAGCGCCAGGTGCCCGCCGACGTAACTCCCCACCGCCCCCGCCCCGTAGATCAGAATCTTCAAAGCACTATCTCGCTGATTGCCTCGTCCGGTAAATGACTTCCGTGCTCATAGGGGCACGGCGCGCGTGCCCCCGGACGACTACAGTCCAGCGCTGGTCGCAGCACCAATGCCGGTCACGAGAGGCCATAAGCCTCGGCCAGCACCTCAACCGGGTGCAGCAGCCGCCGCCCGGTCTGCTGGGCCAGCCACCAGCGGCAGGTCTCGCTGTCGCACAGCGCCGCCTCGCCCGGTACGCTGCGGATCGCCTCGAAGACCGGCGCGCCGACCTGCACGGCGATGTCGTACTTCTCCTGCTTATAGCCGTACGTGCCTCCCGCGCCGCAGCAAGGCTCCCCGGTCTCGACGATCTCCAACTCCGGCACCAGCGAGAGCACCCGCGTGGCCGGGTGCCCCATCGCGTGACCCTCCAACTGGCAGGGCGGATGGTAAGCCAGGCGGCGCGGCACGGGCCGGAAATCCTCGCGCAGTTCCCCGTCGAGGTGTAGTTGCCACAAGAACTCGAACAGGTCGAAGGTGTTCTCGGCCAGCGCGTTCACCTTCCCGCCCGTCAGCCCCAAAATCGCGCGGTATTCGTGCTTCAGGCTCAGCGTGCAACTGGTCGAGGTGCCGACCACGGCGTAGCCGTCCCTCACGTAGGGCGTCAGCTTGGCGATGTTAGCCCTGGCGAGCGCCCGCGCCGTCTCCAGGTCGCCGTTCGACTGGGCGGCCAGCCCGCAGCAGTCCTGCTCGCCGATGACCACCTCGCAGCCATTGTGAGCCAGCACCGCCACCGCCGCCTCCCCGACGTGCGGCTCGTAGTAGTTCGTCCCGCAGCCGTGAAAGTACACCACCTTGCGCCCGCCGCCAGAAGCCGCCCGATGGCGGGAAAAGCGGCGGCGAAACGTCGGCTTCGCAAAGCGGGGCAGCGCCGCGCGGTGGTCAATCCCCACCGCCAGTTCGATCACCCGCCGCAGCGGCCCGAAGCTCAGAGGCAGGTTGCTGAGCGGCACCAACGCCGAACCCACCTTACCCAGCATCTCCGGGCGGCCCAGCAGGCGATTCCGTTGGCTCAGGCCGCGTTCCCGGTGAAAAACCCCGCGCGCCTGCGCGTTGATCTCCGCCACGTTCACGCCGTGCGGGCAGGCCAGCGAGCAAAGCCCGCACCCGCTGCAATAATCGATGCTCCCCTGGTCCGGCGCGCGCTGCCCGTGAGCGCGAAAACGGTCCGCCTGCGGGCCGACGTACTTCGGGCCGGGAAACAGGTCGGTGACAGGCGCTACCGGGCAAGCCGTGGTGCAGATATTGCACTTGAGGCACAACTCGGCGCTCAGGTCGCGCAGCACGAAGTCGCCGGGGTTATCGCTCATGCCGCCAGCACCTCGACCACCTTGGCCGCCGTCGCCAGCGCGATGCCCTCCGCCGAGAGTTCGCCCAGGCGGTCCGCACCGGCCAGCAGCCCCCCGGCGGCGTACAGCCGCGTCGAAACCACCTCGCCTGCCGCATCCAACGGTTGCATCCAACTGTTCACCCGAACCCCGCTCTCGAAAACCGGGTGGCTTCCGAAGAATAGCGGGTCAAACCACCCCTCAGGCGGCGGCGCATCGACCGGCAGGTCGAACACGGTCTCGCGCAGCGCCCCGTCCAAACCCGCCTCCAGACCGCCGCCCAGCAGCCCGCCCGTCGCCAGCACCACCGCCCCCGCCCTGATTTTCCGCTCGCCGCCGGGGCCGTGAGCCTTGACCCCCTGCAGCTGCCCGCGCTCCAACCAGCCGACCGCGCGCGGGCCGAGCACGAACTCGCCACCCAACGCCAGCACCGCCCGCCGCAGGGTGTCGTACAGGCGCACGCCCGGAACCGAGGGCGGCACGGTGGGAATCTCGAAGACCGGGCAGCCCAGCACCTCTTCCAGGTCGGCCACCACGTCCACCGTCCGTCTCAAACCGAGCACCGCCGGGAAGCCGACGCGCGTCTCGCCGTCCAGCATCCGGCTCAGGCCCAGCGCGAAACTCGAGCGAAACCCCGGCTGATCGAAACGGCGGGCCACCTCCAGCGCCGTCAGGTTAGGGTCCAGCGCTGCCCCCGACGGCGCGAAAGCCAACGCGCGCACGTGCGGCCCCAGGTTACCCGCTGCGTAGCCCGCGTCGAAATCCCGCCAGCCCGCCAGCCCGACCAGCATCCAGGGCGGCTCGTCACCATTCGCGCCGTGTTGGTGACCGGCTGCCACGCTGGCCGGAGCCATGCAGACCCGCGTAAGCGCGCCGAGCGCCGTGGGCAGGGTCATATTGGCGCTCAGGTCGCCTGCGAACGGATACCCGGCGTCGTCGCAGGTCGCCTTCAGCGCAGCGATGCCTATCTCCAGAGCCTCGCGTCCTGCCAGCAGGTACGGGTGGTCAGGGCGATCCTTAAGTGCGCGCGTCAGCGTGCGGCTGGGGCTGGTCACCGGCGTGCCGCGAGGCGTGTAGCCCAGCACGCCCACGCACCCGCTGCCGGTATGCGTGCCCCCTACCCCCCGCGCGACGACCATCACCCGCGCGCCGCGCTGCGCCGCCAGCAGCGCGCTCATCAGGCCGCTCAACCCCGCGCCCACGACCAGAACGTCAGGCCAGCCGCTCACGAGGTCTCCTCGCCGGGATACGGCTCCGTCTCGCCGCTGCGCAGCAGGTGGTCGGCGGCCAGAACGCCCCGGTAGAGTTGCTGCGCCAGGGCCACCTGCCGCAACGTGTGACCCCAGGCCACCGGGCGCACCCCTTTCCAGCGGGCCTGCAGCAAATCGAGCAGCGCCGCGTTAGCGTCCGCTACCGGCAAATCGCGCCGCTCGTACAGGATGGCCGTCGCCCGCGCGGCGCAAAACGCCGACTGGCATGGCCCCATCCCCAGCCGCAGGTCGCGGCGCAAATCGCTCAGAACGTCGGTCGGATTCTCGTCCAGCGCGCGCTCGATCTGCTGGCGGGTGACGATCTCGCACTCGCAGACCAGTTCGTCTGGCTCGGTGCTGCCGTCCAGGTCGGCGAAACGGCGGCCCAGCGCGTACGTTCGCCGCTCCTCCTCGAAAATCAGCGGCGTGTGGGCCGTCCGGCAGGGGCGCGGTGAGCGCAGTTTTTCGCAAGCGAGGTCCACCGTCTCCTCGGCCATCTGACGATACGTCGTGAACTTCCCGCCGACCACGCTGATGAACCGCGAGATGCCATCCCGCCGCGCGTGGTCGATGATCGTGTGTTTGCGCGTCACCTGGCGCGAGTCGTCCGGCCCGCCCGGCTGGTAAAGCGGGCGGACGCCTGCCCAGGCCCGCAAAACGCGCGCCTGCTCCGCGTGGGGCACCAGCTCGGCCCCCCGGCGCACCAGCAGTTCCACTTCCGAAGGCTCGATAGGATAGCGGTCAGGGTCCTCGATGTGGCGGGCCGTCGTGCCGATCACGCACACCGTCCCCACCGGCACCACAATATCGCCGTCGCCGGGCACGGCGCAGCGATGCACAATCGTCTGCACCAACCGCGAGGCGTAGGCCAGCATCGTCCCCTTGCTCAAGTTGACCGTGACCTCACACCCCGCCAGTGCCGCCACGCGCCCTGCCCAGGGGCCGGTGGCGTTGACCACCAGATCGGCGCGCACCAGGACCGCCTCGCCGCTGGTCAGGTCCACCAGCCGCGCGCCGACGACGCGTCCCTGTTCACTCTCCAGCGCCTCGACCCGGTGCCGCACCCACACCGCCCCGCCCTGCTGGCGGATTGTCCGCGCCATCGCCCGCACCGCGTCGAAAGAATCACAGGCGGCGGCGGGCACGCGAAACACGCGCTCCACCGCCGGATTCAGCAGCGGCTCCGCCCGGAGCGCCTCATTCGGCGCAATCTCCTCCGCAGGCACACCGGCGGCCTCGCAGCCCTCCAGCCAGGCCCCGGCGTAAGCCGGGTCATCCTGCGGCAGCAAGACGTACATCGCCCCGGTATCCTCGATGGCCTGCGGCATGATCCGCCGCAGCACGCGGTTCTCGGCAATGCACTCGCGGGCCGACCCCGGGTCGACCACCACGTAACGCGCGCCGCTGTGCAGCACGCCGTGATACCGCCCGGTGGTGCCGTGCGTCAGGTCGCCTTTCTCGACCAGCAAGGTCTTGAAACCGCGCAGGGTCGCGTCCAGCGCGACGCCCGCGCCCGTCGAACCGCCGCCGATGACCAGCACCTCAGTGCCGACTTTTCGCATCTCCTACCGGTCCGTGAAAACCCCGGCAGCCACACCCACCGCCACTGCCGGTCTGGAACGTCTGTCGCGAGTTACATTGGCTGTGAGCGTCCTGGGTGTACTTCGGCCATGTCCACCCCCTCCCCAGCCCTCCCCCGTTTCACGGGGGAGGGTGCCCGAAGGGCGGGTGGGGGTGAAACGGACGCGGGAAGATCGGCAGAGGATCAATCCACACCAGGCGCTAGAGTCGCCGTTCAACCGTTCTCTCTCCTCTTGATCGACGTGGAACTCTGCGGCAGTATAGCACGCACGTCTACCATCACAAAACGGACACCACAAAAAAACCGCCTTCACAAACCAAGGCGGTCCAGGCGCAACACGTCGCGTGGCCTACTCGGTGGGCGCTTCGTCCTCACTGTCCTCGGCGCTCTCCGTCCGCTTCGACTTAGCGCCCACCCGGATGGTGTCCCCATCCGTCGTGGCCGGCACGTACTCTTCGCCGGGCAAGATGAGCGGCAGCGTCAGGGTGAAAGTGGAGCCTTTGCCGGGCACGCCTTCGCTATAGACGCGCAAGTCGCCGCCCATGATATGGGCTAGCTCGCGAGAGATGGCTAACCCCAGGCCGACACCGCCAAACGAGCGGGTGCTGGACTGGTCGGCCTGGCGGAAACGTTCGAAGATCACTTCCTGATCGTCGGGAGCCACGCCTGGTCCCGTATCGGCCACGGCGACAGACCACATGTGCTTCCCAATGGTGCGAATCTGAACAGACACCCCCCCATTTTGTGTGAACTTGAGGGCATTGCTCACCAGGTTCAGAAGAATCTGCCGGACGCGATTGGGATCGCCCATGAGCAGCGCCGGAACATCCCCCTCGGCAGTCCAGGCGAGCAGCAATTGCTTCTCCATGGCCAGCGGCTTCTGGCTGGCAACCACGTTGCCGACCAGCTTGCGCGGCGAGAATTCCTCGTGCGCCAGGTCCAGGTCCTTCGCTTCCAGGCGCATGGAGTCCAGCATATTATCGACTATTTCCAGGAGTTGCTTCCCGTTGCTATTGATGCGCTCCATGGGATCGTGCAATTCCACCGGCATCTCGCCAAAGGTTCCGCGCAAGATCATCTCGCTGAAGCCGTTGATCGTGTGCAGCGGAGAGCGCAGCTCGTGGCTGATAGTGGCCAGAAACTCGGTCTTGAGACGCGTGGACTCCAGCGCGCGGGCGGTGGCCTCGCGCTGAGCGCGCAGGCTCTCGCGCAGCGCCTCGTCGGTAGCCTGGAGGGTGCGGCTGTTCTGCAACGCGATCGCCGCGAAATCGGCCAGCGACGCCAGCATTTCCAGGTCGTAGTCGGTGAAGTCGTGTCCAGGCGTGCGATTGCTGACCGACAGCACGCCGAGACAGAGACCGCCCAACGCCAGAGGCACGAAGACCACCGAGTCAACCTCGTGGCCTTCAGAGATCATCACTTTCTTGTCCAAGTCGCTGCGGCGCGAGCGCACGACCGGCTTGGTGGTCAGGACGGCTTCGCCCGCCACGCTGCCCTCGACAGGCAAGGTGACGTTACCCACCAATCCCATCTCAACGCCGCGTGCGGCCTCCAGGTGCAGCTCGTTCGCTTCGGGCTTCAATAACCACAATATCGCTTCCTGAGCCTGGGTCAGCCCGATCGCATAGTCCACGGCAGCATTGAGGACATCCTCGACCTTGAGCCGGGTCGTCACCGTCTTCGCCATCTCGGTGAGCGCCTGTCCCAACGTCGCCTGCCGGGCCAGCCATTCCGCCTCCTGGTGAGGAGCGTCTACGATCTCGACAGTAATGTGCAGCAGGCCCAGCGTGAGGGTGTCGTTGCTCCCCACCGGCGTGGGGCTGTTGGGTGCCAGGGGAACGCCGTTCTTCTGGGTTCCATTTGTGCTGCCCAGATCGACTGCAAACAAACCATGTGGGGCGGGACGCAGTTCGAGGTGGCGGCGGCTGACACCGCGAGCCTCAGCATCGTAGGACGACAGGTCAAACAAGGCAGCTTCTTCGTCATCATCATCGGCGCGGCCAAATGTCACCGGACCGTAAACGTCCAGGCCCAACACGGCAGGCGGGTCCACGTCCACTTCTAAGATGATGCGCCAATGGGGTAATCTATTGCCGTCGTCGTCGTACAGGATTTCTGGAACGGGCGCGAAGTCTTCTACTTCCCTGGCTGCCGGGCGCACCCCTTCTTGCTCGGCATCAATAGGGCGCGTGATCCTTTCCATCCCCTCGCCGCTTTTGGATTTGGAAGCGCTTTTCTGTTCGACGCCTTGATCGGAGTCGGGCTTGGCAGACGCTTTCTTGCTCATGATAAAGTGTGACCGAGCCTGTCAGCTAACGTTTCCCCAAAGGAGGATTGATCAAGTCCCGAAGATCAGGATTCGCCGGAAGTCTTGTCGCCGGTATTCTTGTCGCTATTGCCCGCTTCAAGCGTCTCTTTGATGACACGGCTGATCTCGTCGAGGTCAAGATCGCCCTTCCGCACGACACCTATCACCGTGCCCCGCAGGTCGAGCACGTCGCTTTCTTGCAGCCGCGCCGCTGTGAGGATAAGAATAGGAATACCACGCGTCTTGGGGTCCAATTGCAGGCGGCTGAGAACGCCAAAGCCATCCATGCGCGGCATCATCAGGTCCAGCACCACAAACCCAGGCGTTTCCTCGCGGATGCACTCCAGGGCTTCGTGCCCATCCTGAGCAACGCGCACCTTAATACCCATCGACTTGACCAACGCGGACATCAACGCCAATGCATCTGGGTCATCGTCGACAACCAACACATAGGTGTCAGAGTCCACTTGGCTCATACACCCTCCCTGGTCATGTGCCTCGGCGTCATAGCCATTGTCCAAGCGTTTGTCTGGTTACTTCGCTCACCATTGTACATGCGCTAGAACCACCAACGCAATTCGAACGATCCCTTAACAGAGGAGACCGAATCACGAGACCCCCGGCCAATCACCAGGCAACCCCACAATTCCCCCTGGAAGAATTATACAAGGTTTCGAAAAACAAGAAAGTTCCCGTGTAGCAACCCCCCGCCGTTCCGTACGGTGCCACGACAGACCACGAACGGCGGGCAGCTTCAGTGCCCCTGACAAAACCTGTAGGGGCGGTTTTGCGAAGCATCCTTTAGGGCGCGAACCACCCTCTCGCCCCGGACGAAAGGCGCTTGGTGGAAGTTCCGCTAGACATCCTAGCTCAAGCGAGGCAGATAGCGCTGCCAGTTCTCTTCGATCTCGATGTTCTCCTCGGCATCCGTGCGCAGGGTGTCAATGTAAGTCGCGAATTCCTGCTGGCGGCGCACGAGATACTCGATCTCTGTCAGCGGGACTGCTTGCCGGTCGTAGACGAGAACGATGTGATAACCGAACGGCGTCTCGACTGGCCCTCCCGGCTCGCCAAGGGGCTGGCTCAGGACGAGATCGGCGAATTCCTCGGAAAAGAACTGGCCCATCTGCTCGCCCGATATCCAGCCAAGCTCGCCGCCGCGATAGGCCGAGGAAGGGTCCGTCGAAAACTCGGCAGCCACCTCCGAGAAGGTTGCACCCGCCTCCAATTCCTCCAGAACCGCCTCCGCTTCCTCTTCGCTCCCCACCAGGATGTGGCCCGCCAACACCTGTTCAGTTTCGGCGGGTATGTCGAGATCAACCTCGTCGAACAGCTTGTCCAGGATGACCGAATAGGCGAACAAGTCCCGGATTTCCGCCTCGGTCATGCCAGCCGCCTCCGTCCAGACGGCCAGACTGGCCTCGTACTCCCGGCGAAAGGCGGCCTCTTCCTCCTCGGTGGGCGGCTCCACAGTAGGCGTGGCTGTCGGCGTGGGGCTTTCAGAAGCCTCTTCGCCAACCTCCGTCGGCGTCACAGTGGACGTGGGCGTTGGTGTCGGGTCGTCGGCCCCTCCCTCGACGGTCGGAGACGGCGTGAGCGTGAACACGAACGTAGACGTGGCCGTAGGCGTGGTCGGCGGCACCGTAGGGAACGGCGTGGGCGCGCTCGCAGCCGGGCTTTCGACCGGCCTGAAACCAAGCGTCGCCCGGATGGCATCGTCGATCTCGCCCTCGCTGACGGTGATCCCCATCTCGGCGGCCGCCTCCCGGACCAGGATCTCCGTTATCATATCGTCCAGCGTGGCGTCGGCCAGCAATGCGATGTCAATCTGTTGGGGTTGGCCTGTCTGCTGTGCCGCTTGGCTCTGCGTGCTGGAGAAATAGCTCAGCCGCACGCGTTTGCGCATCTCGGCCACGGTGATCTTCTCGTCGTTGACGACGGCCACGGCGATCTGGTTCGCGAACAAAGAGCCAGTGCGCACCAGGCCAAAGCCAAACACAAATAGCGTCGCCACGGCAACCACCCCGGCGAATACGAGCACGTTGCGTTGAGCCGAGCGCTCGCGCTTGCTCAGCGAAGACTGTTTGCGTGTTACCTCAGGTGGCTCAGGCTTGCGCGCCTTCTTTGCCATGCCATACTCCTGTGTTTAGACAACGTGAAGGGGACTAGAAACCGGTCCTAGCCCCCTGAGTGTCGCGCCCTTGCCAGAATGCGATGCGGAAACTCAACCCCTCGATATGTCACTCGTAAAAGGCAGCAGCGCCAGGTGGCGCGCGCGCTTAATCGCCGTTGACAGACCGCGTTGGTGCTTGGCACACGTGCCCGTCTGGCGGCGGGGGCGGATCTTCCCGCGATCGGTGATAAACCGGCGCAAGGTATCAACGTCCTTGTAGTCTATGTACGTCACCTTGTTGGCGCAGAAGTGACAGAATCGCGGCCTGCGTTGGGGGCGCCCCCTGCGCGGGGGTCGTCCCGAACGCCGAGAGGAATCAGGTCGCCGGCTCCCACCTTCACGCTGGGGTCCTTGATCCCGTTGGTCGCTACCCTCTGTAGCAGTTGCTTCAGTATTTCCGGTTGACTCAACCACAACAATTCTCCTAACTCAAGCAAACCGGCAGGTGTCTGCCGGGCAGCATTCACTTATTCTCCAGACTAAAACGGAAAGTCGTCCGTACTGTCCTTGGGAGGAGGCACAGACGATGGGCCGCGCCGGTCACCCAGAATGATCATCTCGTTGGCGACCAACTCAGTGCGATAATGCTTCTTGCCGTTGTCATCTTCCCAACCGCGAGTCTGCAAGCGCCCTTCTACGTACACCTGCTGGCCCTTAGACAGATATTGGTGGCAGATTTCGGCAAGGTTCCCCCAGGCCACGACGTTGAACCACTCGGTCTCCTCGTGGCGATCCCCTTCCGCCGATGTCCACTGGCGACTGGTCGCGACGCTGAACGACGTGACCGGACGGCCACTCGGCGTGTAGCGCATCTCCGGGTCGCCCCCCAGATGGCCGATAATGAGGACTTTATTCAATCCCCTGCTCATATCTTCTACCCGTCAACTATCCTTCGTCAAAAACGAAGTGGAGCTAATCACCCACGCGGATCAGCAAATGGCGCAGAACTTCTTCAGACAGCCGCAGGTTTCGTTCGAGTTCGGCAATTGCTGTCGGCTCCAGTTCGAGATTGAACAGGATATAGTTGCCTTCCTGCAACTTTCGAATCGGGTAGGTAAACCGGCGACGGCCCCAGTTGTCGATCTTGACCACGTTACCTGCCGCCGACGCCCACTCCCGGATCGTATCAACCGTGTTCGCCAGACCATCTTCAGCCAGGTCTGAGTGCACGATCACCATCAATTCATATTCTCGCATCGCGAAGAGACGTTCTCCTTTCCACGGGATTGCCCCCACCCCACCCGGTGCCGGGCCGTGGGAGCGGAAAGACGCCCCGCTATGGACGGGGCGAAAGCCTGCTAAGTGTAGCACGAAGCGGCCATTTGAGCAAAGAAACCCCCCTCAGAAAGGTATCTGTGTTCGTGGTCGACACCGACACCCTCACTCTGACGTAGGGGCGAACGGCGTTCGCCCCCCACTCGGCCAGGCACTCCCACACTCAGTTTTGAAAGCCATCTAACCCTGCCCCCGCAAATACGCCTCCATAAACTCGCTCAGGCGGCCATCCAACACCGCGTCCACGTTCGCCGTCTCGCGCTCGGTGCGGTGATCCTTGACCATCTGGTACGGGTGCAGCACGTAAGACCGGATCTGGTTGCCGAACTCGGCCTGCACGTGCTTGCCCTTGAGCGCGGCCTTCTCCTCCTCCTGCTTGGCCCGCTCCAGTTCCAGCAAGCGCGCTTGCAGCACCCGCATCGCCGCCTCGCGGTTCTGCGTTTGCGAGCGCTCGTTCTGGCAGCTGACCACGATCCCCGTCGGCACGTGCGTGATGCGGATCGCCGTTTCGTTCTTCTGGACGTGCTGCCCGCCTGCCCCGCCCGCCTTGAACGTATCGATGACCAGATCGTTCGGGTCGATCTGCACCTCAGGCGCATCGTGAACGTCCGGCCACACCTCCACCAGCGCGAAGCTGGTGTGGCGGCGGCTGGCCGAGTCGAAAGGCGACAGGCGCACCAGCCGGTGCACGCCCCGCTCAGAACGGAGATAGCCATAAGCCCAATCGCCGCTGATGCTCAGCGTCGCACTCTTCAGCCCCGCCTCCTCACCTTCGCTCTGGTCCAGCACCTCCGCTTTCATACCGTTGGCCTCGGCCCAGCGCAGGTACATCCGCAGCAGCATGTCCGCCCAGTCCATCGCGTCGATGCCCCCTGCCCCGGCGTGAATCGCCAGGATACTGTCCTCGGCATCGTACTTACCGGACAACATCGTGCGAAATTCCAGCGAGTCGGCCAGCGTTTCCAATGCCTCGACCTCGCTGGCCAGCTCGTCCTGCAGCGACTCGTCACCCAGCGAGACAAGCTCCCCGGTATCCGCCATACGCGCTTCCAGCGCCTCCCACTCTTCAAGCTCCTTGCGCAGGCGGGAAGCTTCACGCATGACGATTTGGGCCTTGTCGGCGTTATCCCAGAAATCGCTGGCCGAGGCTTGCTTATCCAGTGCGGCCAGCCGGTCACGTTTGTTGGCTAAGTCAAAGACGCACCTTAAGAAAGTCGAGGGTCTCGCGCAGCGCGTCCAGGCGCGAAAGCAAATCTTCCATTGGTAACACTCCCCATGCAACTCGGTTCAATGCCGGTTCTGTTGGCTGCACAACGTCGAGTGAGCGCAGTATACCACGCCGCCCGGCAATCGTCAGACGCCCCGTGCGTACGAAAGAACGCAATTACCCCTGCACGCGCCTGCCTCCGTGTCTTCAACCTCCTTCCGCCCTCCCCGTCTCACAGTATCAATCTGTGAAATCTGCGCAATCTGTGTACTCTCACCTGTGTAGCCTGCAGAACTATTCACTCCCCAGACATTACGCTATAATGCGATAGAGTTAGGTTAAAACACGTCAGCGAAATTAGGAGCCCGTGAGCGAACTCACACACCTCGACGAAGAAGGCCGTGCCCGCATGGTGGACGTGGGCCACAAGCCCGACACAGAGCGTCTCGCCGTAGCCCGTGGCGAGGTCCGCATGCAGCCGGAGACACTGCGCCTGATCCAGGAAGGCGCGCTCAAGAAAGGCGACGTGCTCACCGTGGCACAGTTGGCGGGCGTGATGGCCGCCAAGCGCACCGCCGACCTGATTCCGCTCTGCCACCCGCTGCCGCTCACGCACGTGGAGGTCAACCTGACACCCAACCCCACCGCTAGCCGTGTCGAGATCGAGGCGCGCGTCAAGACCACCCACAAGACCGGGGTCGAGATGGAAGCCCTCACGGCGGTCTCGGTCGCGGCGCTGACCATTTACGACATGGCGAAAGCCGTCGACCGGGGCATGCGCGTGACCGACGTGCGGCTGGTCGAAAAGCGCGGCGGCCAGTCGGGCGACGTGGTATTGGAAGATTGACGACATGCTGATCGACATCCGATTCTTCGCGACGTTAAAAGACCGGGCCGGAATGGACCACCTCAGCCTGGAGGTGGACGAAGGCGCGACGGTCGGCGACCTGATCGCCAGCCTGTCGGCGGAGCACCCCCGCCTGGGCGAAGCCCTGCCCAGCGCCATCGCCGCCGTCAACCGCGAGTACGCCTTCGACGGAGACCCGCTCCAGGACGGCGACGAAGTGGCCTTCTTCCCGCCGGTGAGCGGCGGCGCGGATGTCGAGCCTGCCGTCGAAGAAGAGACCGAAGCGCCGGACGCGCCCCCTGAACCCGATGCCGAAACGCCGCAGGCCGCCTTCCCGGAGTATTTCGCCGTCACCGGCGACGACCTCGACCTGAACGACCTCGTCGCGCGGGTCACCCTGCCCAGCACCGGCGCGGTCGCCACCTTCACCGGCACCGTGCGCGGCCAGACCCAACTCGACGACAGGGCGCTCGAAACAGAGTACCTGTTCTACGAAGCCTACCCCGAGATGGCCGAGGCCAAGCTGCGCCAGGTCGCCGAGGAAATCCGGGGGCAGTGGCCCCTGGTCGAAGGCATCGCCCTGGTGCAGCGCATCGGCAAGCTGGAGGTCGGCACGCCGACGATTCTCGTCGCCTGCTCCGCCGGGCACCGCGACCAGGGGATATTTGAGGCCGCGCGCTACGGCATCGACCGCGTCAAAGAGATCGTGCCTGTCTGGAAAAAAGAGGTCGGGCCAGACGGCGAAGAGTGGGTCGAAGGACACTATCACCCCACGCCCGAAGACGCGCCGACACGCGTCGCCCCGGCGGCTCCAGTGATCTCAGAAGCCCCCGCCGAACCCGAACCCCCTGCCCCCGACCCCTTCGCGGGACTGCACTACGCCTGCCCCGCCTGCGAGGAACGCTACCCGCTGGACACCTCGCATTGGCGCTGCGATTGCGGGCACGTTTTCGAGTTGCAGAACGCCCCACCCTTCGACGGCGAGCGGGTCGAAACCGACACCTTCAGCATGTGGCGCTACCGGGCCATGCTCCTGCCCGACGATGTTGAGCCGGTGACGTTGGGCGAGGGCTGGACGCCGCTCCTGCCCGCCACGTTGGACGAGCGGCAGGTCTATCTAAAAGTCGAGGGGCTGAACCCAACCGGCTCCTTCAAGGACCGGGGCACCGCAGTCCACGTCTCGATCTTGCGGGCAGTGGGCAAGCAAAGCGTCCACGACGACTCGTCCGGCAACGCCGGAGCCTCGCTGGCAGCCTACGCCGCGCGGGCCAACCTGCGGGCGCGGATATTCGCACCACGGGGCGCTTCCCAGGTAAAACTGGCCCAGGTCAGGCTCTACGGCGCGGAACTGGTAGCCCCAGACGGGCCGCGCAGCGCCGTGGCGCACGCCGCCGAGGAAGCCGCCCGGCAAGGCGAAAGCCACTACGCCAGCCACGTCTACAATCCGCTGACCGTGCTGGGTATGAAAACGCTCGCCTACGAAATCTGGGAGCAACTGGGCAGCCGCAACCCGGACGTGGTGGTCATCCCGCTCGGACACGGCTCCCAACTGCTGGGCATGGCCGCGGGCTTCCGGGACCTGCTGGAGGCAGGGGCCATCGAGCGGCTGCCGCGCCTCGTAGGCGTGCAAGCCGCCGCCTGCGCGCCCCTGTGGGCCGCCTTCAACGACCTTCAGGTTGAATTAGAAGAGAAACCCACCGCCGCCGAAGGTGTTCGTATTATTGAGCCAGTAAAGCCCGGCGCGGTGCTGGGGGCCATTCGCGAGAGCGGCGGCACCATCGTGACCGTCGAAGAACACGAGATCGTGGACGCCATGCGCCGGTTGGCCCGGTTGGGGGTGATGGTAGAAGCGACGAGCGCCATCGTCATCCCCGCGCTGGCCCGCATCGAAGAACTGCTGCTACCTGAGGCCACTGTGGTGCTGTCCCTGACCGGGAGCGGCTTCAAGGCCCCAGAGTTAGACGCAGAAGCACAGGCGATTTTGCAGGCGCAGTCGAAACCTGCATAGACCAGGAGTCTATCCGCAAACGCTGGACGAGGGGTAAAAACCCCTTGTCAAAAAGCTGCAAAACGCATTTTGCGGATAGATTCTGGGTCCACATCGAGTCGGCTCGCCGACTTATCTTATCCGTAGACTAGAGAGGATTACCGTCCCATGTCCCCCCGACGTGTTGTCATCACCGGGCTGGGTGCGATAAGCCCGCTGGGCCTCAGTGCCCAGGAAAGCTGGAAGAACGCCTGTAGCGGACGCTCAGGCGTCGGACCTATCACCCACTTTGACGCCAGCAACATGGAGGTGCGGATCGCCGCCGAGGTCAAGGATTTTGACCCTGGCGATTTCATCGATCCGAAAGACGCGCGTCGTCGTGACCGCTTTGAAAACCTCGCCAGCACCGCCGCCAAGGAAGCCATCGAGTCGTCAGGTCTGGAGATCAACAGCACCGACCCCTTCCGGGTGGCCGTGATCGTCAGCTCGGCCATCGGTGGCATGAACTCCTTCGAGGAAGCCGTTCACACCGTGCGCGACAAGGGACCGCGCCGCGTCAGCCCGTTTGGCATCCCCAGCATCATGTCCAACGGAGCGTCGGGTCTGATCGGCATCGACCACGGCGCGCGGGGACCCACGGTCTCCGTGGTTTCGGCCTGCGCGTCCGGCCAGGACGGCATGGGCACCGCGTTCAACCTGGTGCGTTACGGGGCGGCAGACGCAGCCATCACGGGCGGCGCCGAGGCCACCATCACCCCGGTTGCCGTGGCCGCCTTTGACCGCGTGGGCGCGATGAGCCGCAAGAACGACGAGCCTTCCACCACGCCGTCCCCGTTCAGCGGGGATCGCGACGGGCTGGTCATGGGCGAAGGGGCGGGTATCCTCATCCTGGAAGAGTTGGAGCACGCCCGCCAGCGTGGCGCGCCCATCCTGGCCGAACTGAGGGGCTACTGTGCCACCGCCGACGCCTTCCACATCACCGCCCCCATCGAAGACGGGTCGGGCGGGGCAGAAGCCATGCTGGGCGCGCTAAGGGACGCCGGGCTGAACCTCGAGGACGTGGACTACATCAACGCGCACGGCACGGCCACCATCCTGAACGACACCGCAGAGACCATCGCCATCAAGCGTGCTTTCGGCGAGCAAGCCTACAACCTGCCGATCAGCTCTACCAAGAGCATGACCGGGCACATGATGGGCGCGACCGGCGCGCTGGAGGCCGTTTTCGTCGTCAACGCCATTCGCGACAACGTCATCCCGCCCACGATCAACTATCACGAGCCGGACCCGGGCTGCGACCTGGACTACGTGCCCAACGAGGCGCGCGACCAGGAATTGAAAGTGGTCATCAGCAACGCCTTTGGCTTTGGCGGGCACAACTCCGTGCTGGTTTTCTCCGAGTTTACCGGGTAAGCGCAGCCGGCCATCGCATAGCACTATGACCTTACCAGATATCAGTCAATATCAGGAAACCCTCGGCGTGCGTTTCGCCGATTTATCGCTGTTGCAGCGCGCGCTGACGCATACGTCCTACTACAACGAGAACCCCGACCGGGGCCTGGAAGACAACGAGCGGCTGGAGTTTCTGGGCGACGCCGTGCTCGATTTCATGAGCGCGGAATGGCTGTACAACCATTTCCCAGAGATGCCGGAGGGCCACCTCACCCGCCTGCGTGCGGGGTTGGTGCGGACAGAAACGCTGGCCGATTTCGCCCGGCAGCACTCGCTGGGCGAGTGCCTGTTGTTAGGGCACGGCGAGGAGGAAAACGGCGGGCGCGAGCGCAAAAGCATCCTCTGCGACGCCTTCGAAGCCCTGGTCGGCGCCATCTACCTCGATCAGGGTCTCGATGCCGTCCGCGCCTACGTCGAGCCGCTGTTCGGACCGGCAGTCGAGGCCATCCTCGCCGGGCGGCAGGACAAGGACGCCAAGAGCCTGCTCCAGGAGTGGAGCCAGGCGCAATTGGGCGTGACGCCGGTCTACCAGACGGTCGAGATGCGCGGCCCCGACCACGCCAAAGAATTCACCGTCAACGTCCTGATCGGCGACGAAGTCTACGGGCAAGGCACCGGCCCCAGCAAACAGGCCGCCGCCCAGAAAGCCGCCCAGGAAGCGCTCCACAAAGCCCGCGTCCAATCCCCCTGACAGCGCTGAGATCACGACACATTTGGGGAAATGGTTGAATCACGCCCAGTTTCGGCCCGTCCCCCCGTTTGACGGGGGGACAGCGAACGGAGTGAGCAGGGGGGTGTCAGCCTCCAACACGCCCAATTCTAACCAACCCGCGAAAACCGCCGTGCCCCCAACCTGACAGCGGGTTTGCTCATCAGCGCCAAATCCGAAGACAATATGATTCCAGTTTGTTAGAGATACATCCTCATGAAGTCTTCTGGAACCCAATAGAGCGAACGCCGTAACCACTCTTGCACTTCTGGCAACGCATTGATCTGTGCAAATAGCCATCCTTCATCGAAGTACGGGCGACCAACGTTCTCACATGCGTAGCCAATCAAGTGCACGTCATCAGGCAATGTGCCCTTTCTCAGCCTTGCCCCGCCTTTTACTTGAATCTGGACTCCTGAGCTATCAATCTCAAGCCCATCAATGTCGATGAGCCGGTCACTGAAGGCAAATAGATCGACGTATTTCTGAGACCCACCCCGGTAAGCCGGGACAAAACACGCGTGTGTTTCCAGAATCTTTGCCACCAAAGTCTCTAACTGCACACTGCTCAGGCACTCAAGAAGACCTGATGGATCATCATCGTACCATCGCTGTTCCCACGGCTTTTCGAGCACTGAATAGATTGCCTTGAGATTCCCCCGGTTTTTCTCCTCACTTATTCGTCGGTAAGTTCCCCTGACGAGATACTGATTTGAGCCAATACCGGCCAGGATCGGAGGAACCTCATTCAGTTCTCTCGTCAAAATGACTTCTACCGGCATCATTTTGCGAGTGTCACGTTTTCTTTCCTCTATTTCTCCGGCAGCTTTCAGAAACCAAACCTTGGCGTCTACCACAAGAATACAAGTCTGGTCGCGCTTGGCCGGATCATTAGCGGTACTGACGAACTCTTGTATTTGCGAGAACTGTTCGGGTTTTAGCCCCTTGTGTCGAAGATTTCTAATATCGTCAACTGTTATCGGTCCAAAGAAGGCCACCGTCGCCGGTCTTTCCAATGGATTGTTCCCACTGAGCCAATCCTTTGCCTGGGCGTTACCACGGCCAACTTTGTGATAGTAGAACAACTGGAGCTTACTAGTGTCAGCACGCATCGTCATCCCCCATGCTGAAGAGTTCGCCAAGTACGCTTGATGTCCCTACGGCCTCAGCGCCTCAATCACGATCAGGCAATGATCCGAAGCAGGCGCAGGCCCGCAAACCTTCTGCGACTCGATAGGCGTCAGCCCGCGCAGCAAAACGTAGTCCAGTCGCCGGTTCGGATTGATCGACGGAAAAGTATAATCCTGCACGATGTTGAGCGTGGCGTTCGGATCGCTCAGATTGCCCACCGTCAGTTGCGTATAAGCCTCGCCGCCCGGTGTTAGATAAAGGTCACCCGCCAGCAGCGCCACGTTCGTGTTTCCGATATAGCCCAACAAGCCCCCCACCTGATTGAGCCGTTCGGCGTCGTCCGGCGCAAGGCGCGCGCTGTATACCCCCACCGCGCGCGTCGCAGGCTCGCGGCGCACCAGCGCATAAGCCACCCCCATCTGCTCCGAGTCGCTCGGCAGCAGCACCCCACCCTGGTCCTCGATAGGCCAGCGCGAGAGAATCGCCAGCCCGGTCAGCCCCTCGATGGTAGGATAGTAGACGTGCCCCATGCCCAGGCGTCGCCCCAACCACAACGCCTGATCCACGCCGTAGCTCGCCTGGCGGCCCGCGTCCACCCGCTGCAAGGCCACCACGTCCGGCGCAGCCACCTCGATAGAGCGGGCCGTCTGCTCCAGGTCGTAGCGCCAGTCCGGCCCGTAGCCGTAGTGAATGTCGAAACTGGCCGCGCGCAGCGTACCCGTATCGCCCGGCTCCGGCGCGGGCTGCGGGCGAGTGACGATGACCGCCGCGATGAAGGCCACGAAGGCAAAAGCCAGCGGCAAGCCGTGGCGGGCCTGAAGCTCGACCGGCAGGTGCCAGGGGTCGGGGTCGCGCCACCCGATGAGCACCACCCCCAGGATGATGACCGCCACCAGGTGCAGCGTCAGCGACTGCCCTTGCAGGGGGAGAAAAACGCGCGCGTCCTCGAAGATCAGCAGGTAGACGTAGCTCAGGATCACGTAGAAAGCCAGCCCGAACGTGATCGCCGGGCCGACCTGCTCCGGCTGGTCCGCTTCGCGCGGGCCGGGCACCCACCACACCAGCATCAGCACCACCACCTGCGCGGCGATCAGCGTGACCGCCGCCAGCGGCCCCACCACCCGATTACCCAGCACCACCAGCAGCGCCAGCAGCAAAATCCACGCCCACCCGCGCATCCGCTCGTCGAACAACTCCAGCAGGCGCGCTGCCCCCCGTCGCAGGGCAGGACTCAGCGAGAGCGCGCTGGCCAGCACCAGCCAGAGAGCCACGGGCCGGTAATCCACGCCAGCCCAGCGGGCGATGACGTTCGGCATCCCCAGCAAGGCCATCTCCAGGAATAGAAAAGCGCCGAAGGAAAGCCCGTTCCACAACGTCAGGTTAGCAGGCTCGAAGGGTTCGTGGCTGGCCCTTGCCCGCGCCACCCGGCTGATGGCGATAGCCAGCAGCGATAGGCCGATCTGCGGCCCCAGCCACAAATCCTCGCGCAGCGAAATATCGTAGGTGAAGCCCGCCGCGCGCACCAACTGGTCGAATGTGACCGCCACCACCAGCGCGGCCAGCAGCGTGCGGTAGCTGGCGCGAATCAGCGAGGCCACGTAGATACCGCCCGCCGCGAAGGCGACCAGCGCCGCGTAGAAGCGGATGCTGGGCTGGGCGAAGGTCATCGGCACCCGCGCGATGGCCACCACCAGCGCCGACAGGCCGAGGACGGCAGGCAGCCGGGAGCGGGGTCTGGGCGACACCCAACTGATGATCGCCGCCGCCGCCGTGAACAGGTGCACGTTGACGAAGCTGAGATTGACCACCCCCCCGGCCAGAGCGCCCGTCACGAAGCCGAGCAGAACCGCCACCACGGTACGCGCCGCCGTGAGGAAGAAAAACAGCGTCAGGCTGGCCTCCACGAGCCGGAAGGCTCGGGTCGTCTGCACTGCAGTTGAGGCTTTCTTGGCCGATGACACGTTGTTATCCCACCCTTCGCTGACTATAATCTCAACAAAAAAGCGATTGGAAAGGTACACAATGCAAAAAGCGGACACGATTTTAACCGACGGCATCGTCCTGGTGATGGACGACGCTTACACCATTTATCCCTCAGGCGGCGTGGCCGTCGCGGGAGACAGCATTCTGGCAGTCGGTCCGGCAGACGAGATACGCGCCAATTTCCAGGCCCAAGAGATCGTCGACTGCACGGGGCGCGTCGTGTTGCCCGGCCTCATCAACGCCCACACGCACGTGCCGATGTCGCTGCTGCGAGGGCTGGCCGACGACCTGCGGCTGGACGTGTGGCTGATGGGCTACATAATGCCCACAGAGCGGGAATTCGTCAACCCCGACTTCGTCCGCCTGGGCACCAGCCTCTCCTGCGCCGAGATGATCGCCTCCGGTGTGACCACCTTTGCCGACATGTACTACTTCGAGGAAAACGTGGCCGAGGCGACCGCCCAGGCCGGAATGCGCGCCGTAGCCGGGCAGACCGTTCTGACCTTCCCCACGCCCGACGCCGTCTCCTACGAAGAGGGCCTGGAACGGGCGCGCGAATTCATCTCCACGTGGCGCGACCACGAGTTGATCATGCCCAGCATCGCCGCCCACGCCCCCTACACCTGCACCGAGGAAATCGTGCGCGCCTGCACCGGCCTCGCCCTTGAGTTCGACGTGCCGCTGCAAATCCACATCGCCGAGATGGCCCTGGAGCAAGAGAACAGCCAGGCCCAATACGGCATGACCTCGGTGCCCTGGCTGGACCAGTTCGGCATGTTCGAAGCCAAGGTCGTGGCCGCCCACTGCGTCCACATCGACGAGGCCGACATGCGCCTGATGAAACGCAAAGGCGCGGGCGCGGCCCACTGCCCGACCAGCAACCTCAAACTCGCCAGCGGCATCGCCCAGGTGACGCAAATGCTGCAGCTGGGCATCAACGTCGGCGTGGGCACCGACGGCCCGGCCAGCAACAACGACCTCGACATGCTGGAGGAAACCCGGCTGGCGGCCCTCCTGGCCAAGACGGCCAGCAACGACCCCCGCAGCGTCCCCGCCCGCCAGGCGGTGGCCATGGCCACCCGGCTGGGCGCGCGGGCCATCCACATGGACCACCTCGTCGGCACGTTGGAGGTCGGCAAGCGCGCCGACCTGACCGTGGTGGACCTCGCCACGGCGCACAACCGGCCCCACTTCGAGCGCGACCCCGATGCCGTCTACTCGCAGCTCGTCTACGCCGCCAAGAGCACCGACGTGCTGCACGTCATGTGCAACGGCGCCTGGCTGCTGCGAGACCGGGCGCACCAGACACTCGACCCCGCGTCGCTGGTCGATGCCACCGCCGACGTGGCGCGGCGGGTCGACGCCTTCCTCATCGAGCGCGAAGAAAGCGTGTACGCCAAGCTCGCTGCCGTGGGCGAGATCGAGTGGGGCGAGAGCTTCGAGGTGCAGGTCAAGGTCGTGCTGGACGACCCGGCCCGTGCGCGGCGCTTGGTGGACCACCCCGACGTGAGCGTCGTGCGCACGTCGCACTACCGGCAGTACGACACCTACTTCCTGTTCGACGCCGAAGAAGGCACCCGGCTGCGATACCGTGAGGACGACTTCATCGATCCCAGGGGCGAGGTAGAGACGGTCCGCACCCGCCTCACCCTCACCGGGCCGAGCAAAGAACGCGAGTTCGACGAGGCCGTGTTGCTCTCCCGCTCGCGCTTCATCGCCGACGCCGGGCGGCCCCTGCGCTTCTACCGGGAATACTTCCAGCCGACAGCAGAATTGGAGATCGAAAAAGAGCGCCAGCGCTGGCACGTGGACTACAAGGGATTGCGCTTCTACGTCAACCTGGACGAAGTCAGCAAACCCGCCCTGCCCAACTACTACCTGGAGATCAAGAGCACCACGTGGTCGCAGGCCGACGCAGAACGGAAAGCAACTATCATTCTGGAAATGCTGGATTTGCTGGAGGTTGAAACCCTGCAAGCCGTAGCCGAGGAATACGTCGAGATGGCGGTCTGAGGCCCCGCCCGTCAGCCCGCGTCGAGCCGGAAGCCGTGGCCGCGCACCGTCACCACGTACTGCCGGTCCGGGTCCACCTCGGCCAGCCGGTCGCGCAGGCGGCGCACGACCGCGTCGAGCGCCTGCTCGCTGATGCCCGCGCTCTCGTCCTCCGGCCACACACTGGCGATAACCTCGTCGCGCGAGCAGATACCGCCCTCGCGGTCGTAAAGCAGCTCCAGCAGGCGATACTGGAGGAGGGATAGCGGCGGGTCGAGCACCTGGCCGCCAATACTCACCTGATGCGTGCTGGTGTCCAACTGGAGACGGCCCGGCGTGCGGGCCTCCACCGCCAGCGGCACCGTAGCCTCCGACCCCACGAAGCGCACCTTCACCGCCAGGGCGATCTGGATCTCGTCGCCATCGTAGAGCGGCTGCCCGCCGCTGAGCGGCACGCCATTGAGGTGCGTGCCGTTCTTGCTTTGCAGGTCCTCGACCAGATAGCCGCTCTCGCCGCGCGAGACACGAACGTGCAGCCGGGATATTTGCCGCTCAGGCAGCACGATGTCGGCTTCCCCACCTCGCCCGATGGTCAACTCGTTGCCGTGCATCACCCACCTCTGGCCTTGAAGTTCGCCCTCGACGATCATCAGAACCGGCTTTTCGCTCACCTGAGTCATAGCCTTTTATTCCTCTTGACAAAGCTGATAGCCTAAGCTATGTTGGGTCAAGTCTGGCGCACTTATATCCCCACTGCTCTCATACCGTACGGTCCTGAACTCGCCGCAGCGCTTGTCACGGCGCTCCCCGATTTGGCTATGGGCCGCCTGCGCCGACTTGAGGGATGAGGAGAAAGATGCTTCTGCCGCTGGCCGTTGAAACCCTGCTCCGCGACCGCTACCGCATCCTCGGTATCGTCGGTCAGGGCGGCATGGGTTCCATCTATCGGGCCGAAGACACCCGTCTGGCCGGGCGCATCTGCGCCATCAAAGAGGTGCAGATAGACCCCGCCAGCACGCCCACCCAACAACGGCAGGCCCGCGAGCAGTTCCACCGCGAGGCAAGCGTACTCGCCCGCCTCGACCATCCCAACCTGCCAAAAGTCTCCGACTTCTTCGACGAGGATAACCGCGACTTCCTGGTGATGGACTTCGTACCCGGCCAGGACCTCCACCAGATGGTCGAAGCGGCCAAAGCAGACGGGCGCTTCCTCCCGCATAGGCGCGTGCTCAACTGGGCCGAGCAGCTGTGTGACGCCCTCGGCTATCTGCACGGCCAGGACCCCCCGGTGCTGCACCGCGACGTCAAGCCGTCCAACATCAAGCTCACGCCAGACGGGCTGATCAAGCTGGTCGACTTTGGGCTGGTCAAGGTCATGGTCCCCGACGAAATGCGGACGATCACCATTGTCCAGGGGCGCGGCAGCGCCCACTACACCCCCATCGAGCAATATGGGGCCGACTCCACTCACACAGACCCGCGCTCCGACATCTATTCGCTGGGCGCGACGCTCTACCATCTCTTTACCAACACGCCCCCGGCGGAGGCCAGACAGCGCTTCCTCGAACCAGAGGCCCTCATTCCGGTCCGCGACCTGCACGCCGACGTGAGCCACCGCGTCGAGCGTTCCATCCATTGGGCCATCGCCATGCACCCCAACGACCGTCCTGACGACATCGAAACCTTTCGCAGCGTCCTGCTCTCGACCGGGCCGCTCTGGCCGCTGGAGAACGTGCCGGAGAACAACCGGATCAGCCAGACCAACCAGATCATGGCCGCCGCCGCCCTGGCGCTGCTCTTCGTCGCGCTCCTCGCGACCGCTCTATCGATGGGGCCGTGACGCCTGCCACTCGCGGCCAAGCACGATCGCCAGCGCGATCGCAAACCCGACGATCCCCCCACCCCAGGCGGCCACCGCCACGCTCAGGATGCCGCCAATCCCCACCCCTTCCGGCGACAGGCCGGTAGCGTAGTAATTGTAGACGAGCAAACCGCCAACCAGACTGGGCAAGGCATAGAACAACCCATCGTTTAGCGTGCCGCTCCGCCGCTGGCCGACAAAAAACGCCACCCCGCCGATCAGAATCAGACCCAACAAGGTCAGCATCAGGTCGCCAACGCTGACGCCCCTGGGCGGATCAGGAGGAACTTCGATGTCAGGACCATTCGCTGGGGGCGTGGGCGCGCCATCTGTCCCCTCTTCTGGTCCCGCAGGCTCCTCTGTGGGCACTTCGGTGGGGGTGGGCGTGACCTCAGGCGGCTGGGCGACGACGGCCACGCCCGTGTCCTCGACGTTGACGAACAGAGTGAATGAGATTTGGGCAGGCTCGCTGCTGGCCGTCACCTCGATCTGGCCGATGCGATTCAACTCCAGGCCCGACAGGGCAACGCCACTCGTCGTCGTGGCCCCCTGTATGGTTCGCAGACCCTCATTCACAAAGTTGATGTTGAAATCGACCGGCGTCCCATCGGGAACCGGGTTGCCGTTCTGATCCCGGATCACGCCCGTCCGCACCCGCAAGGTATCGCCGGGGTCCAATTCGAGAGGCGCGGGGGTATTCGCCGCCTCAGGGTCGACGGGCGCAGCGCCGGCGTACAACTCGATAACCTGAGCCGGGTCCGGCGAGGTCGCCGCCAGAATATCGTAGTTGACGCCGCTCACCGTCACCGGCGACGCGCCACCCGGCAAAACCTCCTGGAACAGCGCCCGCGCCGCCGTATCGACGAACGTCTCGCCGGTACCATACAGCGCATAGTAAGCCGCCAGCTTGCTGATCTCCGTCGAGTCCAGGTAGATGGGCGCGCCCATCGCCATCACGACGACGTTGGCCCTGCTGGCAACGTCGGGCCGCTCCGCCAGGAAACGCTTGACTGCATCCGAATGGGGCACGTCTGCGTGCGTGTCCAGCATGACGAACACCACCCAGTCCGCATTTTCGAGCGCCACCTCGATGGGGTTCGGCTCTGGAGTCGGCGTGCCCTCTTCGAGCGCCGGTGGGACGAAATCGAGCAGTTCACCCAACTGCACAAACGAATAAGTCTCGATATTCCCTTGCTCCACCAGACCGCTGGCCGCAGGCCCGTAGAGACGGACGACGGCGTTGGACAGCGCATCGGCGGGGATGAGCGGGCGGGCCTCGCAGGTAGAGCACACGCTCGCCGGGCGCGTGTCGGTGAAGATGACGATGAGTTCGTCTTCGGCAGGCGGATCGTCAAGCTCAGTCGGAGAGGGAGCCAGCATCGTCAGCGCGGCCTGGGCCACCGCCGTGGATACCTCCTGCCCCTGGCCCACGTCGGCCAGGCGCGCCTCGCGGCGTCGCACAGCTTCAGGCGACAGCGTGCCGAACTGGTCCAGCTTCTGGCGCAGAACCCTGGCTACCGACGCGTCGACGCGCGCCTGGAAAGTCGGGTCTTCGTTGTACTTCTGCACGAAAAAGTCAATCGTATCGACGACGGTCTCGGTTTGATCCTCGCCGGGGTTGGGGCCGAAATCGGCCAGATACAACAGGTCGTTACCGGCCAGAAAAGCGTCCTGGGCGATCTGCCGGTTGCGAAAGCTGGCTTCGGAGGGATCGTAGAAGCGCCGTATCGAACGCTGGCCCAACGCCCCACTGACCAGCAAGCCGCCGTCCTCGCGCCAGGCCGCGATCTGCGTCTCGCCCATCAACACCTGTAGCGCCTGCGGGTCGAGACTGATCGGTTTGGTCGCCACGCGCGGATTATCGCCCTGAAAGCCCGAATAGCGAATGTGAGCGGTCAGCAAGCCGTCAGCCGTGGCCTCCGAGCCACCGTCGACCTGCGTCACGGCGAAATACGGGGCCAGGTCCACCTGAATCAGCCGGGCCAGCAAGCGAGGCACGGTAGAGATCTCCACGTCGGTTGGACGGTCCGCGCTGCCCAGGCCCGGAAAATGCTTGGGCACCACCGCCACACGCCCGTCGCTCCCCTGGTGAACCCCGTTCACGTAGGCCGCCCCCATCTGGGCCACCCAATACGGGTCGCCCCCGAACGTCCGCACCTCCAGACCGGCACCCGTGCTAGGCTGCGGCGACTCCACCACGTCCAACGAGGGGCCAAGAAGCATATTGACCCCCAACGCGTCGAGGTCCTGGCCCACGACCCGGCCCACCTCCTCGGCCAGGAGCGGGTCCCACGTGGCCCCCACAGCCATATTCGTAGGCAGCGCGCTAAGGCCAAACGACGCCGACGAGTCCAGATACCGCTCCTCGTCGCGGGCCACCGCGATGAACAACGGAACGTAAGGCCCCTCCGGCGTTGGCGGGACGGGGGTATCCTCCTCAGAGACAGGCGGCTCGTCGGTAGCCAGCGCTTGCAGGTCGTTGGTCAGGGTCAGGATTTGTGCCGGTAGATTCTCCTCGTCGCTGAAGTTATCGTTAGCGGCTGTCAGCACCACCCCACCCACCCGCTGCTCGCGCACGAGCTGCCCGATAGGCGAATCGACGGTGGCCTCGCTGCCCTCGAACGTCACCATGAAAAGCTGGCCCACGCGCTGCTCCGGCGACATCGCCTCCATGATCTCCAGAACCTCCGGGTCGTCAATGGAGGGTGTCTGGACGTGGGGCGCGCCGGAGGCCGGGAGGGGCACCAGCAACCCGATAATGATGAGACCTACCGCCAGTTTATGCCGCATCTCTCACGCTGAGTGTGGTGAACAACGTTCATGATCTTCACCAGAAATGATCGAAAGCAGCCTCAACACAGGCTACTTGGCGAGTATACCTGTCGCCAAAACCACCCGCAAAAACAGAGGATCGCCAGATTCCCGCCGCCAGCCGCAAAATCCAGCCCTTCTGGGTTCCGCGCCAGTCACAGACGACACGAATTTCATAGAAAGAATCTGTGTAATCAGCAAAATCTGTGGACTCCCACCATCAAATCCGAATCGACGAGACAGCCCTGCCACCAGGCAAATCCAGACACGGTGTCGTAGCGAACGCGTAGGGCAAGCGGCGCGCTCCCGTCGAGGCACCCCACCCGAAGTGAGGTACCTTTGTGTCGCGGACGCCTTCTTCTCCTCCTCAACGAAAAGTGTCGCCCTCCCCCGGCGACATTTTTCATTCGGGGAGCTGTCACAAAAGCAAATTGGCGGCGGTTTAGGGGTATAGGTACCATCAGGCCAGGAGGGAACCACCGATGGACATCTCGCGGCTCAAATCTCCCCTACTCGTAGCCACCGTTGGCCTGGCGCTGGGCTTTGGCAGCGACCTGCTGCTCTACGACAAACCGGTTGGCATCTCGTTCCCCATCATCATGGTTGCCATCCTGGTCGCCCTGGTCGTCCTGGGCATCGTCGAAAAAGGCCGCGTTACCTGGGCAAACCTGGGGCTGGGCATCCCCCTGGTCTATCTGGCGATCATGTCGGCGGTTCGCGCCGAGCCATTTCTGCGCTTCCTGAACGTCAGCGGCGCGTTGATCCTGCTCGCCCTGCTGGCCGACAGGCTCGTCACCGGCCCCCTGACCACGCTAAACCTGGGCAACTACCTCGTGTCGCTCTTTCAGACCGGCCTCTACAGCTCACTCATCGCCCCGTCGCTGCTCAAGCGAGCCGCAACCGACGTGCGAGCGCAAAGCGAAGGGGGCAAGACGATGCGCCGCGTGCTCGTCGGCGTCCTCATCGCCGCGCCCTTCCTGTGCATCTTCACCGTCTTGTTTGCGGCGGCAGACCTGCTGTTCAACGTCTACCTCGACGACCTGCTCGGCGACCTGACGCTGGGCGACGTCGTCGGGCATGCCCTCCTGACCGCCGCGCTGGCCTGGATCGTCATGGGCGGGCTGGCCTACGCCCTGACCCGTTCCGAGAAAAAGGCAGAGGCCGACGACGAACCCGCCGAGGACAAACCGGCGAAGGGCTTCAACGTGCGAGGCGCGCTCGGCACGTTAGAAGCCTCCATTGCGCTCTACAGCATCGACGTACTTTTCCTCGTCTTTGTCGGCATTCAATTCGCGGCCCTCTTCGGCGGCGAAGCCTTCCTGGAAAGACACGACCTCACCTACTCCGAATACGCCCGCCAGGGCTTCTTCGAGTTGCTGACCGTCGCCCTGATTACGCTGGCCTTGCTCCTGGCCCTCGATTTTGTCACCCGGCGAGAATCCCCCCGCCAGCGCCTGACCTTCCTGCTCGGCAGCGGCCTGATGATCGCCCTGACCATCGTCATCCTGGTGTCAGCTTTTCAACGATTACGACTATACGAACTGGCTTTCGGCTTCACCCGCCTGCGCCTGCAAGCGCACGTCTTCATGGTCTGGCTGGCGATCTTGCTGGCCTTCTTCATGGTCGCCCTGCTCGTCAGGCAAACGCGGCTGTTCGCCACAGGTGCGCTGCTGGCCGCCATTGGCTTCACCGCCACGCTCAACGTCATCAACCCGGACGCCTTCATCGTCGCCCACAACATCAAACGTTACGAAGACGACCCGACTGCGGACACCCTATCGGATACTACCCCGCGAGCCGGTCAACAAGTTGGCGAGGGACTGGACGTAGACTATCTCGGCGGCCTGTCTGCGGACGCCGTGCCCCATCTCATGCCGCTGCTGACGGACTACGACCAGGAGTTCGCCGACGAGATCGGCCCGTGGCTGCACACCCAACTGGACCGCGCCGACGCCCGCCAGGCCCGCGCGGGCTGGCCCTCGACCCACCTCTCGATGAGCCGGGCCTACCAAGTCCTCGACACCGAACGCGAACTGATTGAGGATTTCGAGCCAGTCTATGGTTACTGGTGGGATTAGAGGGATAGTGGCATGCGCGAGAGGATAAAGGTCAGCCTCAGCAGGCGCAATTTCTTGCGCACAGGCATTTTCGCAGCAGCAGGAACCGTAGCCGCCGGAATCGTTGACACCGGCACCGAACCGGGGCAGCTCGCCATCGCGCGCGTCTCTGTCCCGCTCCCCACCCTACCCCCTGGCTTTGACGGCTACCGCATCGTCCACCTGACCGACCTGCATTTTGGCCCGGCAATCGCCAGGGCCACCATCACCCGCGCGCTGTGGCTGACGGACGACCTTGCTCCCGATCTGATCGTCATCACCGGCGACCTCATCACCTACTATCTCGAAGAGAAAGCCCTGCGCACCACCCTCGCACAGCTTGACGCGCCCGACGGCGTCTGGGCCGTCCTGGGCAACCACGACCACTGGTTCGACCCCGGCGGCGTGCGCCGCGTGTTGGCCGAAACCGGCGTCGCCGAACTGCGGAACGCCAACACCGCCATCACGCGCAGCATTGTACAAGATCGACGACATGTGGCTGTACACCAGTGCAGGCGTAGGCCGAGGCCCAGTACCGCGTGTTTTTGCCTCGCCAGAGGTGACGGAGATCACGCTGGTGCAGCGCGCCTAGTCTCTTCTACTCTCAGAAACGTGTCGCTCACGGTGTCTGCAGTCCGGGCATCTTGGCCCAGACTTTGGCGTGCCGCTCCGGCTCCCAGTCGTACTCCATCTCCTTCAGCGTCGCTCGCAGTTGGTCTTCGGGCAGCAACTTGGAGACAACATACAACGCCATGTCGATGCCTGCCGAGATGCCCCCGGACGTGATGATCTGGCCGTTGTCCACAAATCGTCGGTCCTCGTGAATCGTCGCGCCCGGCGCATGTTTTCGGAGCAGGTCCATTGTCGTGTGGTGGGTCGTCGCTTCCAGGCCCTCCAGCAGCCCTGCCGCGCCCAGCACCAGCGATCCAGTACAGACTGACAACAGGTGATTCAACCGCTCGCTTTGCTCTCGTAGCCACGCCAGCAGCGCCTCGTTTTTCATCAGGGCGCGCGTTCCAAAACCACCCGGCACCAGCAGGATGTCCGGGGCTGGGCAGTTGTCGATCGTATAGTGAGGGTTGATGCTCAGGCGGCCCCGTGCATACACCGGCTCCGCCGATTGGGCAACCGTGTACACGTGGAACGGTGGTGGATCGATTATTTCGCCTGTCACGTTGAACACCTCAAACGGCCCGGCAAAGTCAAGAACTTCCATATCATCGAAGATGAAGATGGCAACGTTGCGTTTGTGTGTCATGGTGATCGCTCCTCAATGGATATACGGCTGAGTCTGGTCCATCATTGCCTGCTTTGCAAACGGACCATAGGGCAGCTTTGCGAAACATCCCCTAGAGCACGAGTCGCCCTCCGTCCAAACCATCTAGCCGGAATACAACTCCCCCGGCAACCTCTGCCGCCACGCATCCCCGGTCAGCGTGATCGCCACGACCACGACTATCAGTGGGCTTAATGGCCTGATACGTAGCGCTCAACGGAAACCCCCTCCGTGCCTCTCCCCTTCGCCCTTCCGTGTTTCAAAAGACCGCCAGGCGCGGCACCGCCGTCCCTCTCGAATCGAGAATACCCGTGAGAATCCGTGCTGGAGTCCCGCCAATAACGGGCCGCAGGCAACAAGCCCTCCGCCGTGGAGGGTCTGTTGGTTTGAGGCGATAGCGTAGGGGGATGGTGTCAGCCTCGTCGCTGCCCCCGGCGAAGTCCGGCGCGGCGGTGGCCGAGCCCTCGTCTGTAGGGTTTTGAACACCCTGCTTCACGCGTTTTTCACAAACTAAATTTACCATTCTTAACCTACAGCCGTCCTGTTGCCTGGTACAGTTAGAGTGATTCTAACCGTAATGGTCAGATGAGCCCTGTGAAGTTTGGCCTTTCAGCGTGCGGGAGAGCGCGCAGGGAAAGCAACTCGGCGGGAACGGGGCCAGGAAGAAGGATAGCCGAGTGGAGACGTACCTGTTTTATCCAATCATTCGCGTCTACGTGATTGCCACAATATCGTACCTGCTGATTCAATTGGCGCTGGCAATAGCCAATTGGCTGTACCAGAAGTGGCAGGAACCCGGCCAGCTGGCACTTGTCAAGTCGCTGTGGCGGCAGGGGCAGTTGCCCCGCATCTCCGTCATCTTTCCCGTCTACAACGAGGACCCTGACGTGCTGGCCCGCACGTTGAAGCACGCTGCCGCCTGCCTGGAAATCCCTGGCCTGGAACTGATCTTCGTAGACGACGGCTCGCGCAACCCCAATGAGCTTGAGCCGCTCTACCGGCACTACGAGGCCGCCTGCTGTCCAGACCGGCTGCGCGTGCTGCGCATGCCGCAAAATCGCGGTAAGCGCGTGGCCCTCTATCACGGCTTCGAGATTGCACGGGGCGAGCTGATCATCACCGCTGACTCGGACACCCTGATCTACCCGGCGGGCGTCTTGCGTCTGGTGGCGCCTATCATCGCCGATCCGAAAATCGGGGCGGTGACAGGCGATGTGCAGGTATCGAATTGGCGCGATACCTGGCTGACACGTCTCATCGCGCTGCGCTACTGGGTCTCTTTCCACGTCGAGCGCGGGGCGCAGAGCTTCACCGGCTCGATGATGGTCTGTTCCGGTCCGTTCGCCGTGTATCGCGCGCCGCTGATCCACGAAGTTCGCCAGGATTTCATCTCGCAGACGTTCCTGGGTAAGCCCTGCACCTACGGCGACGACCGCCATCTGACGTGGCTCATCCTGGAAAAAGGGTACCTGACCCGCATCCAGGAAGGGGCAGTGGCCAGGACGATTGCCCCCCGCACCATCCCGGCCTACGTGCCCCAACAGGTGCGCTGGACCAAGAGCTTCATCCGAGAGTTGTTCTGGTGCCTGCCTGGCTTCCGCCACATCAGCCTGTACGCGCTGGTGGACACGCTCTACCAGCCGTTCATCAGCTTTTGCTTCATGTTCGCCATGTCCAACGTGCTGTTCCTGTTCTTCGAAACCTTCAACCCCTTCCTGCTGCTGGGCGAGTTTCTAATTCTGCTGCTGATGGCCTCCATCCGGGGCCTGTACGGGTTGGCCCGCACGCGCTGGCCCCATTTTGTGCAGTTCCCACTCTACGGCCTGCTGCACGTGACGGTCATCTTGCCGCTGCGCTGGAAAGCCCTGTTCACCCTGGCGGACACCGGCTGGGGCACGCGCAACGGGCGGGAAAAAAGCGACTTCGACCAGTTCAAGAGGTGGCAGGCGTTCTTCTTCGGAACCGCGCTCCTGCTGGGTGTGGCGGCTGCCCTGCTGGTGCCCGACTCGGTAGCGGCGGGCATCCGGGGACTGCACATTTTCGATCCGCTGGAACTGGCCGCTTATTTTGCCAACACACTGGCCTACTGGTGGGCGCGCGGGGCGCTGGTTGCGATAGCCCTGCTGCCCATCTTCGCCACGTTGGGCCTGCTAAGACTGAATGGCGTGGCGCAGCGACTCCCCGCGCGGCAAAAGCGCCCGGCCTGGGCGGCTGCCCGGCAGCCCGCTGTCCAACGACCCGTGGCCGGGCCGGTCGCGTCGCAGGCCCCTGCCGCGGGGTGGGTCTCCCCCGCCGCGCGCTGGGTCCCACCCATCGAGACCGGGACCTACAGCCTCTCGTTCAACCCCGCTTGGCAGGCTGTCGAGACTGCCCGGCGCGCCATGACCAGCCTCAATTCGGGAGAGACCCTGCCCTGGTTGGTGGCCCGCCCGCCCACCTTGAACTGGAACATGGTGCCCGCCCTGCGCGAGACTTTCCAGGCACTGGAATCCGGTACCGGCGTTCCGGCCTGAGAAGCCGTATGGCCGGAAAGGGCGCGGAGGGGGTTGCCGCTTCGAGCCAAAGCGCTCAGAAAACGCAGGTCCTCACTGCTGAGGACCTCTGCTGAGCCACCCCATTTTTCACATACCAGTCACAGTGAGGGAATTTGCGCCCAGTGGAGCAGGCCTGGATGGTGCCCTCTACCTCCCCGGCAACCGCCGCCGCCACGCATCCCCGGTCAGCGTGATCGCCACCACCACGACTATCAGTGGGCTCAATGGCCTGATACCTGGCGCTCAACGGAAACCCCTTCCGGGCCTCCGCTAGCTGCACGCTATCCGCCCCTCCGTGTTTCAAAAGACCGCCGGGCGCAGCACTGCCTCCCATCTCGTATAGAAAATATCCGTGTCAATCCGTGTTCATCCGTGTCCCAACTCAATTTGTGCCGACGACCAGCTACGAAAAACCACTCAGCCCCCCGGCAACCGCCGTCGCCACGCATCCCCGGTCAGCGTGATCGCCACCACCAGCGTCGTCAGCAGCAACCCCGGAGCCAGCGCAATCCACGGCGCGCGCCGCAAATAGCGCCGCCCTTCCGCCAGCATGCGGCCCCACGTCGGGTCGGAGGGTGAGCCGCTCAGGCCCAGGAAGTCCAGCGTCGCCAGGTTCAGCAGCGCCCAGCCAAAATTCACCACCGCAAACGCGACCACCTGCGAGCCGATGTTGCGCAGCACGTGGCGGCTGAATACCCTCCACCGCGACGCGCCCAGCGCGCGCGCCGCCTGGACGTACTCCTGCTGCAGCACCCCGATCACCGCCACCCGCACGATGCGAGCAAACCCCGGTGCCAGCGAGATTCCCACCGCCAGCGCCGCCTGCACGTCCCCCACCTCCAGCAAAGCCACCAGCGCGACAGCCAGCAGCAAACCGGGCATCGACAGCATCACGTCCACCGCCCGCATCAGGCCCCAATCGACCCACGACCCCAGCATCCCGGCCAGCCCGCCCACCAGCAAACCGCCCCCTACGGCCACGCCCGTCGCCAGCGCCGCGTTGAGGATGCTCGCCCGCCCGCCCCACAGCGCTCGGTTGAGCACGTCCCGCCCGAAGCTATCCGCGCCCAGGGGATACGCGCCCCCCGGCGGCCCAAACTGCGCCTCCGCATTCACCGCCAGTGGCGAGCCAGGCACCAGCCAGGGAGCGGCCAGCGTCGCGGCCACCACCGCCAGCGCCACTCCGAGCCAGGCCAGCCCGCCGCCCGCCTTCACGCCTCTACCAGCTCCGCCCCAACGCGCGGGTCCAGCCAGGCGTGGGCCAGGTCCGTGAGGAAGTTCAACCCGCTGTAGACGAACGCCGAGAGCAGCACCACACCCTGCACCAGCGGCAGGTCCTTACGCAGCACCGCATCCACCAGCAGGCGACCTATGCCCTGCCGCGCGAACAGGCTCTCCGTGACGACCGCCCCGCCCAGCAAAAACCCAAATTGCAGCGCGATGACTGTCAGCACAGGCATCAGCGCCACGGGCAGCGCGTGCCGGTTGAGCACCTTCCGGGGGGTCAGCCCCTTGGCCCGCGCGGTGGTGGCAAACGGCTGGGCCAGCGCCTCCTGTAATCCGGCATCGACCACGCGGGCGATACCGCCAGCCGCGCTGATCCCCAGCACCAACGCGGGCAGGATCAGGTTATCGAGCCGCCCCTGTCCGGTAGCGGGCAGCCAGTCGAGCCGGATGGCAAACAGGTAGATCAGCAGCGGGCCGCTGATGATGACCGGCGTGGCGAGCGAAACCCCGGCCAGGGCGCTCGTGACCGTGCCCGGCAGCCGCCCCCGAAAAGCCGCGCTCAGGCCGCCCATGCCAAAGCCCAGTATCACCGCAACCCCCATCGCGCTGGTCGCCAGCGCCAGCGTGGCCGGAAGTTGCTGCCGGATAGCCAGCGTGACCGGCTCGCCGCCGTACCACGTCACGCCCAAATCCCCGCGCAGCAGCCCCCCCAGAAAACGCGCGTACTGCACGGGCGGCGGCTGGTCCAGCCCAAGCGCCGCCCGCCGCCGCGCGATCACGTCCGGCGCGGCGTTCGTATCCGATAGCGCCGCCGCCACCGGGTCGCCGGGTACCAGCCGCACGGCGACGAACGTCAGCGTGGCCGCCGCCCACAGCGTGAGCACCAGCCCCACAAAACGCCGGATGACAAAACCCGCCATTTGCTTACTGTGTGCTTTCTCTCAGCGTCAGGTCCGTCAGGTAGGGGAACCACCCCTGCGTATCGAAATGCAGGCCAGAAACGTCGGCGGAGTACCCGTTCAGGTTCACGTACTCGCGTATCGGGACGATCAGCGCCCGCTCCATGATGCGCTCTTGCGCGCGGGCGTAAAGCTCATTTCGTCGCGTGGGGTTGTTTTCGATTGCCGCTCCCAGCAGCAGCGCGTCCAGGTCCGGGTCCGAGATGTTCATCCAGTTGTTAAAGCCCGTCGTGGTATAGAAACCATTCAACAAGATCGGGTCCAGCCCGAACAGGTTGAACGAGATCAGGTGGTACTCGCCAGATGTCGCCACCTCGCGCAGCATCGTATACTCGGCCACCTGCCGCACCTCGACCTGCAGCTGGAGCGTGCTCTCCCACTGCGACTCCAGAAGCTGCGCCACCTCAGGCGACAGCCCCCACGGCGGCACCACGATAGTGATCACGATCGGCTCGCCCTCGAAATCCCGCCACCCATCCGCGTCGCTGTCGACCAGTTCCAGCTCGTCCAGCAGCAACTCCGCCTCCAGCGGCTCGTAGGGATAGAGGTCCTCCACGCTCGACGCATAGCCCAGGCTGGGCGAGCTGAGCGGCCCCTCGGCAACTGGCGAGAGTCCCTGAAAAACCGTCTGGATGATAGTCGCCCGGTCCGTCGCCAGCAGCAGCGCTTGCCGGACCGCCAGCCGGTCTGTAGGAGGGCGAATCGCGTTGAACATGAATTGCAGCGGCTGGCCGGGGATCGCCACCCGCGTCACCTCGATGTCGGCAAACTCCCCCAGGTCCTCGGCGTCCGTCGGCAGCAGTTCGCCCATGATCTGAACCTCGTTGCTCTCCAGCGCCAGCGCCCGCGCCGCCGGGTCCTCGAAAAAGCGGAAAGTGATCCGCTCGATAGCCGGTGGACCGGGGTTCGCCACCACGTCAGGCCCCCAGGCATAGTCCGGGTTGCGCTCCAGCACCAGCCGGTCGCCGGGCAGGTACTCGACGAACCGGTAGGGGCCGGTCCCCACCTGGTGAAACTGGTAGGTTGCGTTATCGTATTCGGCCAGCGCCGCCGGGGAGGCCATACCCAGGTGAGGCTGGCTCAGGCTGTCCAGCAGGGGCGGGTAAGGCGTCGAGAGGACGAGTGCCACCACGTGTTCGCTCAGCACGTCGACACGCTCCACCGGGCCGAGCATGAAGACCGCCTTTTGCGAGGCCGTTTCAGGGTCGAGGATCCGCTCGACATTGGCCCGCACCGCCTCCGCGTTGAACGGGGTCCCATCGTGGAAAGTCACGTCCTGCCGCAAGACAAAGGTATACGTCAGCCCATCCTCACTGACCGTCCACGACTCGGCCAGGCCGGGCACGAACCCCAGCAGTTGAGGTTCGCGGTAGACCAGCGTGTCGTAGACGCTTCGAAGCGGAATACCCAATTCGGAGGACGCGTGAATATGGGGGTCGATGCCGGACGGAGCCAGCGTCAGCCCGTAGACCAACTCCTGAGATTCGCCCTTGCCATTTCCCCCGCCACACCCGGTCAAGACGAAAATCGCAAGGCCACAGACCACATACCTGGAAACACGACGATGCAGCATGATTCCCGTATCCTCCGCCCGGTGAGATGAGCAGGCCAAAGGCTCCGCCCCACAAAAACCTCGTGCCGTAGGGGCACGGCGTGCCGTGCCCTGCCGGACTAGCTCCCCAAGTCAGATCGCTTTCAGCTTGTTGCCTAGAAAGCGACCAAGAGTATAAGACACAGCACCCACTTTCAACAATCCCCTTCTGAAACCCTGCCCCATTCTCGACGCACATCAATTTGTGCCATTTGTGCCATTCGTGGACTCCCCCTCCCCCTCTGGAGTCACGCCCCTGTATCAGGTACAATCCGGCCATGCTTGACGAGCTAGACCCCCTCTGCGTAGTCTGCCACCGCCCGCTCGGGCTGGCCCCGGCCACCCTGGGCGAGCGCACCTACTGCGAAGACCACATCGAAAAGGTGGCCCAAGACCGGTCCAGCCTGTGGCGGGCCACCACGCTGCAGCTGGTGGTGCTGCCCATCATGCTGCTCGCCGTGCTCATAGGCTCACAAAGCCTGGGCCTGCGCCCGACCGGCAATCTGCGGGTGCCGGTCAGCATGGCCCTGGCCGTGTTGCCGGGCCTCTCCTGGCTGGTGACGTTATACCTGCAAGAGTTGCTGACCGGCGAGGCGACGCGCTTCCTGGCGACGGTGGTCGTGTCGGGCGCGCTCGTCGCCTCGGCAGTGGGCCTTCCCTTCCTGGAACGAGTCGCCGACATCCAGAGTTGGCTGCCAAACGGTTCGCTGACGGTCCGCTTCCTGGGAAACATCCTGCTCGTCGGCCCAACGCACATGTTCCTGGTTTACGGCGTGGTGCGCTACACCGTCATGCGCACCAACGCCTTCGAGCGCCGCGTGGACGGCATCTTCTATGCGGTAGCCACCGCCGTGGGCTACGCCACCATGCTCAACGTTCAACTGGCCGTCAGGTCAGGCGGCTTCGACCCGGCCAGCGGGATGTTCCGCGTCATTGGCGACGTCGTAGGCCATGCCGGAGCGGCTGCCGTGCTGGGCTACTTCCTGGGCCGCCACCGCCTCGAATCCCTGCCGCCCTGGACGCTGCCGACCGGCCTGATGCTCGCCGCTTTCGCCGACGGCATCCTGGTCTACTCCCGCGCCGAGATCAACCGCACCTCGCTGGGCCTGGCCCGCGACGCCTTCAGCCCCTGGCCCGGCCTGCTATTCAGCTTCATTCTGGCGGGCATCTCCTTCACAGCCATTTACGGCCTGCTGAGGCGCATAAACGCCCTGACCCAGGCCCAGTTGCAGACAGCCCCATGACCTTCCGAGACGACCCCATCGGCCAGAGACGCAGCGTCGCCGCCCGGACCATTTCCCGCAGTGACCGGTACGCCTCGATCCTGACGCTGGCCGTCACCGCCCTCGCCCTGACGCTCGGCTTGCTGCTGCGGCAGAGCCAGGTCAGCAGCACCGTCCCCTTCGTGGACCGCACCGCAGGCGTCCAGACGCGCTACCCGTCCGGCTGGCTGCTGGACACCGACGGCGACTACGTCATGCGTGTCCGCGACGAAGCCGCCCGCCCCTTCAAGACCACCTACCTTATTCGTGTCGTCCCCGCCAGCCCCCAGACCTCGGTGCGCAACGTGCTCGACAACCTGACCCTCCAGCGCTCCAGCGAGCGGGCCGCCTATCAGGTGCTGTCGATCCAGGAAGCCTCCGAAACCGTCACCCGCATGGACTTCGCCTTCGTGGACACCGACCCCAACCCCTTTCTGGAGCGGCTGCCGGTCGTCGTGTTAGGGACCGATCTCGTCATTCTTGATGGCGACCGCGCCATCGTCGTCACCATGATGGCCGCCGAAGACGTCTACACGCGCGAGTTCCCTCGCTTCCAGCGCTTCTTCGCCGCCCTCAGCTTCTAACATCATGCAACTGGTCACAGAGCCGTATCCGGCACAATTCAGACGGTGGCCGCAAACGGGCCGCCACATCCTCGCGCAGTTCGACGAGAGCTCCATAGTCGTCTATCAGGCTTACCGCCCGGCCATTGGAAACTTCGCCGCGTCGCACGGCTACTTCGGCGGGCCATTCAGCCTGAATCGGATGAGTTGGATCAAGCCCAATTTCCTGTGGATGATGTACCGCTCAGGATGGGGCACCAAAGAGGGCCAGGAAGTCGTGTTGGCAATATGGCTCACCCATCATGCCTTTGACACCATCCTGCAGCAGGCAGTCCATTCGAGCTTTGTCCCAGACATCTATGCCAGTCGAGAAGCGTGGAAAGAAGCGGTTGCTCGTTCATCCGTACGGCTGCAATGGGACCCGGATCACCATCCATCAGGGGCCAAGGTCACCCGGAGGGCCATACAACTGGGACTGCGCGGCGACGTACTCGCCCGCTATGCACGCGAGTGGACGGTCCATATCAAAGATGTTTCGGACTTCGTGCGCGAGCAACACAAACACGTCCAGGCCAGGGAGTATGAGATGTTAATCACACCCAGCGAGACCATCTATCCTGTCGCCAATCCCGAAACTGCCAGAAGGTTGGAACTGTCAGCAGCCTAGCAAGCCACGGCGACGAAGAGTATTGAGCATGAAGAGGTATCTCCGAAGACTAATGGTTCGTTCATTGTTCCACCTTGCGCCCCGCCAACGTGGCTGGCAGCGCTGGACACTCCTGACCTTGCTGCTCTTGGCCCTGGCCTTCCTCCCCGCCTCCGGCCTGGCCCAGGAAGAAGCCCCCACCCAGACCCAGGCCGAGCGCGCCACCGTGTTCGTCATGCAGGCTTACGACGCCAACGGCACCCAGGCGCTCTCCTGCGTCGGGTCGGGCACGCTCATCAGTTCGACCGGCCTCATCCTGACCAACGCCCACCTCGCCTCCTCGATGGGCCCCTGCCGCGCCGAGAAGATCATCGTCGCCCTGCCCGTCCGCCCCGGCGAGCCGCCCGTACCCACCTATCTCGCCGAAGTCGCCCAGGCCGACGTTCCCCACAACCTGGCCGTACTCCAGGTGACCGCAGGCTTAGACGGTAGCCTCGTAGACCTTGAGACGCTCAACCTGCCCTTCGTCCAATTGTCCCAGGACCCCGCGCCCAGCCCCGGCAGCGTGCTGACCTTCGTCGGCTACCCCGACATCGGTGCCCAGCCCGTCGAATCCATCGAAGGCATGCTCGACGGCCTCACCGCCGAGACGCAGGGCGGCAAAGGGGCCTGGCTGCGCACCGACACAGAGCTAGGCGGCGGCATGAGCGGCGGCGGCGCGTACAACGCCGACGGCCAGCTGGTCGGCGTGCTGAGCGGCGTCCCCCTCGCCTCGACGCTGGAGCCAAGCGCCACCTGCCGCAACCTGCAAGACACCAACCGCGACCGCCGCATCGACGACTCGGACGCCTGCGTGCCCATCGGCGCACAGGTGAGCGCCATCCGCCCGGTCCGCTTCGCCGAGTCCCTCGTCACCACCGCCAGGGAGGGCCTGACCGTATCGCGCGCGCCCGGCCTCCAGTTAGGCCCGCCCGTCGCCCAGCCCACCATCAGCCGTGTCTTCTTCTCCCAGCAGGTCAGCGACGTAGGCATCCCCACCCGCGTCGTCCAGCGCCTGCCGAGCGGAACCCTCAGCCTGTTCCTGCTGTTCAACTACGAAAACCTGCGCCCCGGCCTGCCCTACGAGGTCCGCGCCACGCTGAATGGCCAGGAGATACCCGGCTTTGGGCTGGGCGCGCAGATGTGGGGCGGCGGCGAGCGCGGCCTGTGGTACGTCGGAGCCGAAAACGTCACCTGGGCCGACGGCATCTACGAGTTCACCGTCTTCCTGGACGGGCGCGCCGTGCAGATGGCGACCATTCAGGTCGGCGGCCCGCCGGATGAAGACCCGCGCGGCGTCTTCAGCGATCTGACCTTCGGCATCTTCGACGAAGCCGGGGCCTTCGTCTCGTCGGGCGCGCTGCTCCCGGCGGGCGTGACCACCGTGTCGGCCACCTTCGCCCACGAAGACGTCCGCGAGGGGCTCGACTGGACCGAAGCCTGGTACTTTGGCGAGGAAGAGGTCTACCGCAACACCCTCTTCTGGTCCGCCGAGCCCAACGGCCAGAAGACCGTCAACGCCATCAACGCCCAGGGCTTGCCGCCCGGCATCTACCAGTTGGACCTGCTCCTCGGCGGCGAGGTGGCGGCCACCGCCAACCTGACGCTGGCCGGGGTCGCGGACCGCAGTCTCAGGGCGCTCATCTTCGGTGAGATGTCGATGTCCAGCGACATCTCGCGCGACGGGCGGCCCACCGGCATCTTGGGGGCCACCATGCCCTCAGACACCAACAGCCTCTATGCCTTCACCTCCTGGGACAACATGCCCAATGGCGTCGAATGGACGCAGCTCTGGACCCGCGACGGCCAGCCCATCGCCAGCGCCACAGAACGCTGGGACGCCGGGTTGGTCGGCGACAATTTCTGGGTCAGCCTCTCCTCGAACGACGTGCTGGCCGAGGGCACCTACCGCGTCGAGATCTTCGTCGAAGACCGCCTGATGACCGCCGCCACGGCCACGGTAGGCACTGGCGCGGGCGTCGTGACCGGCGCGGGCACCGAGTCCGGTGCCGTCGAGGTGACCGGCACGGTAGTCGACGCCATCACCGGCCAGGGCGTCCCCGGAGCCGGGCTGTTGGTCTTGAAAACCGAGTTCGACTTCGTAGACTTCCTCTGGGACGAAACGCAGCTCCAGGCCCAGGGCATCACCGACCGCCAGGGCCGCTTCGCCCTCGCCACGCCCCTGCCGCGCGGCATCCTCTACACCTTCCTCGTCCGCGCCGAAGGCTACCTCCCCGTCACCGAGGACGGCTTCCTCGTCCCCGAAGACCAGGAATCACCCATGGACATCCGCATCGAGCTTATCCAGCCCTAAGCACAATCACGGCGATTCCATCAGATAGAACTGATGTAGAGAGTGCTGGTGACCTAGCGGGCATTAGCCTATTTGCCATACAGTGCACTCTGTGCATACTTAGCCTGATGCAGTTTTCTCTCTTCTCTGCTTTGCGTCAAAGGGAATAGAAATGGCTTCCTCGCACAACCGACGGAGACTTCCTGCCGAAATTGTCGCGGCGTTTATCGGCGGCTTCTTCACCATAGTTGGGGCCCTTATCGGCATTGGAGTAATTCCCTTTCCCCCATTCACACCACCCACTGCAACGGTACCACCAGCCCCGGAAGAAGAGCCAACCCCGACTCCAACTCCGACTTACCTCGCAGAACTAACGCCAACGTCGGCCAGGGTTGGTTTCGGAAGTTTCTCAGTAGGGGAATATGAGTTCACATCCACATCCACAGGCGATGACGTGCAAGCTGGCGATCCCATAAAGGCGCATGGGATTACATACGCACATGGCATTTATGCTCACGCTCCATCGCGGATAACATATAGTCTGAAGGGCAGGTACTCAACATTGGAGACCGCCCTTGTAATGATCGAGAGGATCTCATGTGGAGATGGAGTGATCTTCAAGATCGTGCTGGACGACGTTGAACTCTACCAAAGCCCCCGCCAGTTTGCAACAAGTGGTCCAGTGACTATCCAAGTTAGCGTAAGGGACGGAGACGAACTAGAACTAATCACAGAAGCAGGCATCAACGATGATTGCGATTGGGCGATTTGGGGTAATCCGGTGCTGCAATAGTGTCGCAGCATCAGACCAATTCGCTTCCCAACATGGGCCAACTGGCAAAGCGGTTCAGGTTTGGATGTAATTGGTAGGGGCGCGTTTGCGAAGTATCCTTTTGGGCGCGAACCGCCCCTTTCCGTCAAATCTAAAATGGACTAAGCGTTGTCCAACCACCCCCGCACAAAATCCACAATCTCCCCTGTCGAAACCACCTCCAGATCAAACCACTGAATGCGCGGGTCGTCCGCCCGGAACCACGTCGCCTGCTGCCGGACGAACCGCCGCGTCTCCCGCCGCATCCGCGCCGCAGCCTCCTCCAGCGTGATCTCCCCCCGCAAGTGCTGCCCGATCTCCCGGTACCCCAGCGCGCTCATGGCGGGCAGGTCCAGCCCGTACCCCTCCGCCACCAGCCGCTCCACCTCCGCCACCAGCCCCGCCTCCAGCATCGCCTCGATCCGCGCATCCACCCGTGCGTACAGCGCCGGGCGAGGGCGAATCAGCCCCACCCACAGCACCCGGTAAGGCGGCGGCGTTTTTCGTTGCAGGTCGCTGATACGCTCGCCGGTCAGCAGGCACACCTCCAATGCCCGCACCACCCGGCGCACGTTGCGATAATCCAGCCGTTCAGCAGCCACCGGGTCCAGCGCCGCCAGCCGGGCGTGCAGCGCCGTCGCGCTGTAAACGCTGGCAAAAGCCTCCAACGTCAACCGCAGCGCCGGGTCGGGCGGCACGCGCGGCACCCCCCACCCCTCCACCAGCGCCAGCACGTACTGCCCCGTCCCCCCCACCAGCAGCGGCACCCTGCCCCGCACCAGCACCTCCTCGATGGCCGTGCGGGCAGCAGACTGGAACTCCGCCAGCCCCAGCCGTTTATCAGGCGTCAGAATATCGATCAGGTGATGCGGCACGCGGGCCAACTCGTCTGCAGTTGGCTTCGCCGTGCCGATGTCCATCCCCAGGTAAATCTGCCGCGAATCCGCCGAGACGATCTCGCCCCCCACCGCCTCGGCGATGGCGATAGCCGTGGCCGTCTTGCCCACCGCCGTCGGCCCCACCACCACGATCAGCGGGTCGCTCACCAGCCGGACACCGCGTTAGGATAAACTTCGACGGCGGGGTGGGAATAGTCACCCCCCCAAACCGTGACCGTCACCACGTCGATGCGCCACGCCACACCCTCCAAATCGTGCGCGGCCAGGTAAGCCTGCCCGGCCTCCAGCAGGTGGCGCGCCTTGGCGGGCGTGATCGCCTCCTCCGCCGTGCCGAACCTATCGCTCCGCCGCGCCTTGACCTCCACGAACACCCAACTGTCCCCCTGCCGGGTTACCAGGTCCAGCTCCCCGTGCTCCGAGCGCCAGTTTCGGGCCACCACCTCGTACCCCAGCCCCTCCAGGTGCGAAGCCGCACGCTCCTCGCCCCACCGCCCAAACTCCTCTTTGTTCATAACTCACCCACCACCCCTTTGCTCCACCTTCTGGATTATGCTAGAATTCCTCGCACCTGGGTAGTCGTGTAGCGTAAGTTCTTGGAAGCCCCATGTCCCTACAAACGGTACTGAAACAGGCTGACATTTTCGCGGAACTCACCACGACGCAGTTAGAATTGGTCGCCTCGATTTGCACCCAGCACACCTACAATCGCAACGACATCATCGTCGAGGAAAACACCCCCGGCGGCGACCTGTACGTCATCGTGCAGGGCGAGGTAGACATCCAGGTCGACCCCAGCCTGATTGGCGGCGACTCCGATACCGGGCCGCAGACCATCGCCACCCTGGAGCGCGGCCAGTCGTTTGGCGAGGTCTCGCTGGTGGACCAGGGGATTCGCTCGGCGTCGGCGCGCTGCGCGCAGCAGGACACCGAAGTCCTCGTCATCCCGCGCGACAAACTCATCATGCTGTGCGATGTCTATCCCGATTTCGGCTACCGGCTGATGCGCAATCTGGCCGCCGACCTGGCGATGAAAATTCGCAACACCGACCTGATGATGCGCGAGCAGCTCACCTGGGCCAAGAACTCTCAATCGGAGCCTTGACCGGAGCGGCTCGCCTGACACGCCGACGCACAATCGGACGCGATTGTGCGTTTTAGTTCCCGAGAGACCGCAGGGTTGGAGACGAACGAGGGTTTTTGAAGCCGGTCGAGAAGGGAAAAAAACAGTAAAGATTGCTGGCAAGGAACGCGTCACGCAAATCCGGCTCGTCTGGCGTAGGGGCACGGCGCGCCGTGCCCCGAAGGGTGCCCAACAGGAATACACGTAGAACAACACCGAAACGGAATGATGCACACCATGCAAGCTGAAATCGTAGCCGTCGGCACCGAGCTACTGCTCGGCGAAATCGTCGACACCAACAGCGCCTACGTCGCGCGCGCCTTCCGCGACATCGGCCTGAACGTGTACTACATAACGGCGGTGGGCGACAACGAGAGCCGCTGCGCCGAAGTCCTGCGGGCCGCCATGGGGCGCGCCGAGGTGGTCATCGTCACCGGTGGGCTGGGGCCAACCGCCGACGACATCACCCGCCAGGCGGTGGCAGCCGCCACCGGGCGCGACCTCGAATTCAAGCAAGAACTGCTCGACCAGATCGCCGAGCGTTTCCGGCGCTTCGGTTCCCCGATGAGCGACAACAACCGCCAGCAGGCCTACGTGCCCCAGGGAGCCATCGCCATCGAAAACCCCGTCGGGACCGCGCCGGTCTTCATCGTGGACGACGGCCAAAACATCGTCGTCGTCCTACCCGGCGTCCCGCGCGAGATGAAACACCTGCTGGAGCACGCCATCATACCCTGGCTCAAAGACCGGCTCGACCTGCAAGGCATCATCAAAGCGCGCGTGCTGCGCACCGCCGGAATTGGCGAGAGCCAGATCGACCACAGGCTGCGCGACCTGATGGACGGTGCCAATCCAACCATAGGGCTGGCGGCGCACACCGGCCAGACCGACGTGCGCGTCACCGCTAAAGCGGCCAGCGAGGCCGAAGCCGACGCGCTCATCGCCCCGCTCGAAGCCGAAATCCGAAAACGCCTGGGGGACGTGATCTATGGCACCGGCGACCTCCCGTTGGAAGACGCGCTGGTCGCCCTATGCCGCGAGGCCAGCGTAAGCCTCAGCTCCTGTGAGGCGGGCACCGGCGAAAAGCTGGCCGCCCGGCTGGACGCCGCCGCGCAGGGATCAGAAGTGTGCGCGGGCGGCCTCTCGATGCCGGACGACACCGCGCTGGCCGGGGAACTGGCCCTGGACGCCAGCCTGCCCGTCGCCCAATTCGCCGAAGCGGCAGCCAGCGCTTGCCGCCTCCGCTACGACTCCTCGTTAGGCATCGCCGTGGTCGTGCGCCGCGTGCAAGACGGCGATCCCAAGGGACAGAGCGGCACGGCAGTGGCCGTGTCCACGGCGGACGGTGCCCACTCGCGCTACTACGCCTTCGGCACCGAACGGCAAAACGCGCCCATCTGGGCCACCACCCACGCGCTGGCGATGGCCCGCCGCGCAGTGATGGAAGGCAAGCCATGACCGAGGGGCAGGTACGGGCCGAAATCCTGGTCGTCGGCGCGGGGCCGGGCGGCGCGGCGACGGCGTCCCGGCTGGCCCAGGCCGGTCACGACGTGCTGCTCGTAGACCGCGCCGAGTTCCCCCGCGACAAAACCTGCGGCGACGGCCTCACCCCGCGCTGTGTGGACGCCCTGGCGCAGATGGGCGCGCTGGGCGCGGTGATGGCCGCCGGAGCCAAAAAAGTGACCGGCGTGCGCATGGTCGGGCCGCGCGGCGAGACCGTGTCGCTCGATTTTGCAGACTTCTTACCCGGCAGGCCCCCCTACGGCCTCGTCCTGGAGCGCCACACCCTCGACGACGTTTTGCGCCAGCACGCCGTGCGGGCCGGGGCGTGCTACCTGAGCAACGTTAAAATCGAGACTTTCACGCTGGCCGGTGATCGCATCACAGCCGCCCACGGCACGTCAAACGGCGCCCCCCTCACCTTCCACCCCGACGCAGTCGTGTTAGCCACCGGCGCCAGCAACCGTCTGGTCAAACACCTCGGCCTGATGAAAAAGATGCCCGCCACGGTCCGCGCCGTGCGGGGCTACTACCAGGGCCTCGTCGATCCTGACCCCGTGTTCGACTTCTACTTTCACGATTACCTGATGCCCGGCTACGGCTGGATCTTCCCCCTGGCGGGGGGCCGGGCCAACGTCGGCGTGGGCGTCTGGTCGGGCTGGTGGGCGCAACTCCTCAATCCCAAGCCCCCCCTGCCCCGGCTGCTGGACCGCTTCGTCCAGGAGCAGAGCGCCGACGGCGGCTCACCCGGCTGGCAGCCCCTCGGCCCCACCAAAGGCTACCCCATTCGCACCGACTTCCCCTCGCACCGCATCGCCGGAGAGAACTGGCTGCTGGTCGGCGAGTCGGCAGGGCTGGTCAACCCCGCCACCGGCGAGGGCATCGACCTCGCCGTCGAGAGTGGTCTGCTCGCCGCCGACACCCTGAGCCGTAGCCTCAAACAGAGCAAGTGGCGCGGCGGCGCGTACCAGCGTCGCGTCTGGCTGCGCTTCGCCCCGCAGTTCAGCGGCACCCGCGTCTTCGCCACCATCGTCATCAACCCCATTTTGATGGACTACACCATCTGGCAGATGTCCCACCACCGCTTCCTGACCAGGGCCACCATGAGACTCGCCCTCGGCTACGCCCCGCCCTGGCTGACCCTGCACCCGCTCTTCCTCCTGCAATTCTTCCTGCCCCTGCCCACACCGTTCTAGGAGATTTCCCGGCTATTGTGCATAGTGACTCAAACCGGAAAGCTTTGCCCCACCATCTTTTCCGATTCCACCCAAAGCCGTTTGGCAGCCTCGGGGTCGATGGCGTGGGAGCGCAAGGTATCGACGGCGGACTCGTCGTCGTTTACTTCCGCTATCTTGCAGTCGAAGAGGTAGAGACCGCCGCGCCCCTCCAACTCCGGTGCAGTCGCCGCATAGACGGATGTGGCCGCCCCCGCCTCAACTGTCTTATGTCTCAAAGAGGACAGCCGATCAGTCGCTTCTTGATTCAGGTGACGTGACAATTCGGTTCGGATTACGCCGGGATGGAGAGCGTAGGCATGTACCCCGCGCGGTCCGAGGCGGCGCTCCAGTTCGATGACGTGTAGGACATTTGCGGTCTTGGACTGCCCGTAGGAAGCCCATTCGTCGTAAGGGCGCCGCTCGAAGTTGATGTCCTCGAAGACCACCGCAGATCTCCGGTGGCCGCGCGAGCTGACCGCGACGATGCGCGACGGAGCAGCTTTCACCAGTGCCGGTGTGAGCAGGCCGGTCAACAGAAAATGGCCCAGGTGGTTTGTGCCGAACTGCATCTCGAAGCCATCTTCGGTCTTTGCAAAGGGGCAGGCCATCACGCCCGCGTTGTTCACCAGAATGTCCAGGGTATCGTGCTTCGCCAGGAAGTTCTCGGCAAACGCGCGGATGCTGGCGAACGAGCCAAGCTCCAGTTCCATCACCTCGACATCTTCGTTCCCCGTCGATGCCCGAATGCCTTTCACGATCTCCTCGCCTTTGGCCATATTGCGGGCAGTGATGACCACTCGCGCCCCCTTCGAGGCAAAAGCCCGCGCTGTTTCAGCACCGAGCCCGCTCGACCCGCCGGTCACAAGCGCAAGCTTCCCGGTAAGGTCGATCCCTTCGAGGACTTCGTCAGCCGTCGTGTCATGCCCAAAGGCACTGCGATCAATTGTGCTCATCTTTGTCTCCTAAATAGCCTTGACAGGCTCGCGCTCGGCCAGGTGCTGGCTCAGAGAGTCGAGCAGTGGTTCGGGGTGATCGTTACTGATGGGTGTAATGGGTGCAATTCGTGGACTCTCCCTATCCGCCTGGAAGAACGAGACATCCCTGCGTCCAACAGCCGTTTGGAAAACACCCCATCGGCACGTTAAAATCACCCGCCACGGCCACGGTACCGCAATTCATCAGGACAGGTATGCAAATAGAGTTCCAATACTACGAAGACTGCCCATCACACGACGACGCCCTCGACAGGCTCAAGCGCGTGCTGGCCGAAGAAGGCGTCGACGCCGCCATTGCCGTCGTCAAAGTCGAGACAGACGAGCAAGCCCAGGCCCTCAAATTCATCGGCTCGCCGACCATCCTCGTCGACGGAGAGGACATCGACCCGCCCGGACCCGACGCCCACTACGCGCTGACCTGCCGCGCCTACCGCCTGGAGAGCGGGCGGGTCTCCCCCCTGCCCTCTCCCGGCATGATCCGCCGCGCGCTGCAACGGGCACGCGTCCGCGAACAACAGCAAACCCGCTAACACACAGGAGACAACCATGAGCAACCTGAAACTCGCCGACAAAGCCATCCCCTTCAACTTACCCGGCGTGGACGACAAAGACCACGCCCTCGAAGACTACGTCGACAAGACCGCCGTCGCCGTCATCTTCAGCTGCAACCACTGCCCCTACGTCCAGGCCTGGGAAGACCGCATGGTGGCCCTGCAAGGCGCGTACGCCGACAAAGGCGTCCAATTCATCGCCATCAACTCGAATGACCCCGCCAAATACCCCGAGGACGACTTCCCCACCATGAAAGTCCGCGCCAAAGAGCAAGGCTTCAACTTCCCCTACCTCTACGACGAAACCCAGGAAGTCGCCCACGCCTACGGCGCCGAACGCACCCCCGAAGTCTTCCTGTTCGACGCTGACTGGGCGCTGCGCTACCACGGAGCCATCGACGACAACTACGACGACCCGGACGCCGTGCGGGCCCACTACCTGCGCGACGCCATCGAGGCCATACTCGCCGGTCAGGAGGCCCCGGTCGCCACCACCCCGCCCGTAGGCTGCACCATCAAATGGCGGCCCTGAAAACGCTCCCCCCCATCGACCGCATGGACTGGCCCCAAACGGGGCCTTTTTTGTACCGCCGCCAGTCCTGCCGTCGGGGCATCTGAGGTGCCCCCATTTCTGTGCCCCTCAGAGTGAGAGGGTCGCATTTCACTCCGACAGTCCATCAGCCCGATCAACATCCGTTAGAACGATGTCTAAGCTATGTAGCAAGGACATGGCTTCGGGGAGTGAAAACCTCGTCTTCGCCAACACATTCCGGCCCGCGTCTATCGCGTAGTTTGTAGCACCCGTGAAGTCAGCCTCCGTCAAGTTTGTATCCAGGAATCGGCTTTCCGAGAAATCCGTGTGAGTGCAATTAGCCCGTGTCAGATTCGCTTCTGCAAAGTCAACTTCCTTGGCAACACACCTTGTTATCGTGATTTCCCGTAAACTCAAGCCGAAGAATACCGAGTAGCTTATGGCGCAGTCGAAGAAGTGTATGGAGTTAAGAAGCCCTTCCTTGGCCCAGGACGCCTTCGCCCAGTCGATGCCCAGCGCCCTGGAGTCCTCGAAACGCGTATCACTGAAAGAGCAGTTTGGCACGTGCGCAAGGCTAAGGTCGCAATGATCGAATTGGCAGCCGCGAAACCTGCAATCTCGAAAGGTCGTCTCGACGAAGGAACATCCCACAAATGCACAATCGTAGAATTCTATCGAGCGAAGCTCTTGCTCATTCAACGTCAAGCTCTTGAATGTCCTTCCTTCAAATTCGGTTTCTCCGTCAAACGGTGAGTCCATACTTGCAATCTCCGGTGTTTGGTTTCCCCCCATCGGGCAACCAAAGGGTATGCGCAAATAGCGTAGGAACAGGGATGGAAATGATAGCCACGAAGGTCCGAAAGAGACAAGCATAGCTGGGCTGGGATTGACAGATGCCCCTCGTGCCCTACAATTACAGGAGCTGCCATTTGCATGCCACGCCAGCCATCAGGAGCCACCCATGAAGCTATTCGTACCGGGCCGTATCTGTCTCTTCGGCGAGCACTCTGACTGGGCCGGGGGCTATCGCCGCATCAATGCCAACATCGAAAAAGGATACACCCTCATCACCGGCACCGACCAGGGCATTTACGCCGAAGTCGAACCACACCCCACCTCACTCGTCCTCACCTCCACCACCCCCGACGGTGAGAAGCTCGGCCCATACGAGATTCCCATGGAGCCAGGCGCGTTGCTCGAAGAAGCCCAGCAGGGCGGCTACTGGAGCTACATGGCGGGCGTCGCCTACCAGATTCTCACCAACTACCACGTGCGCGGTCTCGTCATCGACAACTACCAGACCGACCTGCCCATCAAAAAGGGACTCTCCAGCAGCGCCGCCATCTGCGTGCTGACCGCGCGGGCGTTCAACCGCGTCTACGACCTCAAGATGACCATCCGGGGCGAGATGGAACTGGCCTACCAGGGCGAGATCCTCACCCCGTCGCGCTGCGGGCGCATGGACCAGGGCTGCGCCTACGGCAACCGCCCCATCCTGATGACCTTCGACGGCGACCACGTTGGCGTCGACGAGTTGCGCGTCCCCAAAGACCTCTATCTCGTCATCGTAGACCTCGGCGCCCAGAAAGACACCATGGAAATCCTGGCCCGCCTCAACCGCTGCTACCCCTTCGCCGAAAGCGACGTCGAACAAGGCGTCCAGCGCCTCCTCGGTGAGGTCAACCGCCGCGTCTCCCACGAAGCAGTGGAGGCGCTCCAGGCTGGGGACGCCCAACAGATTGGCACCCTGATGGTCGAAGCCCAGCAGCTATTTGACACCTACGCCACTCCCGCCGCGCCCGAACAACTCGAAGCCCCCGTGCTCCACAAGGTACTCACCTACGACGCCATCCAGCCCTACGTCTGGGGCGGCAAGGGCGTCGGCTCGCAAGGCGACGGCACCGCGCAGTTCATCGCCAAAAGCCAGGCCGACCAGCAAGCCGTCATCGACATCCTGGAGCGCGACCTCGACCTGCAATGCCTCAGCCTGACCATGCGCGCGGGCAGCCGCGTCCGCAAAGGCCTCATCCCCGCAGCCGGGTTCGGCACGCGCGTCTTCCCCGCCAGCAAAGCCGCCAAGAAAGAGCTGTTCCCCATCATCGACCGCGACGGCATTGCCAAGCCCGCCATCCTGCTCATCGTCGAAGAAGCCCTCAGCGCCGGACTGGAAGAAGTCATCGTCGTCGTCCAGCCCGAAGACCTCGCCGCCATGCGAGACTTCTTCACCACCCAGATCTCCATCGAGAACTACAACAAGCTCCCCAGCCACTTCCAGGAGTACTCCCACCACATCCTCGAAATCGGGCGGCGGGTCAAATTCGCCACCCAGCGCATCCAGGAAGGCTTCGGCCACGCCGTCCTCGCCGCCCGCCAACAGGTCGGCGACGAGCCGTTCCTGCTGCTGCTCGGCGACCACATCTACCGCTCAGACAGCGACGCCACGTGCGCCCAACAGCTCCTCGAAGTCTACAACCGCCACCGTCTGAGCATCGTCGGCCTCAAGCGCACGCCCGAAAAGGCCGTATCCAGCTTCGGCACCGTCGCCGGAGTGTGGATCGAAGACGACACCGACGTACTGTCCATCACCGAATTCAGCGAAAAACCCACCGCCGAGTACGCCCGCGAAAATCTGCGCGTCGAGGGCATGGCCGACGGCGAATACCTGACCATCTTCGGCCAGTATGTCATCGAGCCCCAGATTTTCGAATACATCGAGGAAAACGTCGCCCACAACGTCCGCGAGCGCGGCGAGTTCCAGCTCACCTCCACCCTGGACCGGCTCCGCCGGGAGGCGGGCTTCCTCGGCTATCTGGTGGAAGGCCGCCGCTTCGACATCGGCATGCCAGACCGCTACCTGGAGACCCTGCTCGCCTTCCGGCAAGAGTAGCTCACGGAGAGATGAGCAGACACAATGGCAGAACGTTTTGATCAGTATGCCCGCCAATCATTGCGCCTTGCGGAAAAGGCTGCAAAGCGCCTTCAGGTTCATCTTGTCGACACAGAGCATCTATTGATCGGCCTTGTGCAAGACGAAGGCATTGCTGGACAGATTCTCAGACAGGCGGGGCTTGACTACTGGAAGACATTGCATGCCACAGAGAAGAAGCCGCGAAAAGATGAGCCTGATTCTGGTAAGGTTGTCGGTGTGTCGCCAGGTATCAAAATCGTACTGGAGTTGGCCGTTCTTGAAGCGCGCCTCAGGGACCAATCCAAGATTGGCACTGGACACCTGCTAATGGGTCTGATCCGTTATAGAGAAGGAGTTGCACTTGAGGTGCTGGTATCACTAGGCATCAAACCACGAAAGATGCGCAAGCGTTTGCGCCAGGCCCTCATTGAGGCTATCCAAAGCGAGACGTAACTGTCCACCACAGATCAATTTGTGTAATCTGTGAAATCTGTGGACTCTCCCCACCTTTCTGAAAAACGAAACTCCCCCTCCCGCGACACCCGCAAACTTGCAATCTCCCGGTTGCACGCTATCATTGCCACTTTATTGCACCACCCTGAAAAATGTCGCGAGGAGCATTCATGTCCACGCCCGGCACCGTCCCCATCAAAGAAAGAAAATCGCGCTCGCTGGTCAAGGCCATCTCCTGGCGGGTGGTGGCCCTCGTCGTCCTGGGCACCGTCTCCTACATCGTCACCGGAACCTGGGAGGAGACCACCCTCATCACCGCGATCTACAGCGTGCTCCAGATATTCATCTATTTCCTCCACGAGCGAGGCTGGGACCTCATCAAGTGGGGCAAACCCGACGCCATCGACCAACTGCCCGCCGCCCACGAGATCACCCCTGCCGAAGCCGACGCCATCGTCAACCGCCTCAAGAAACTCGGCTACGTCGAGTGAGGCCCGGCAAACACCCCCATACAAAAAGCCCCACCGCTGGCGGTGGGGCTGGCCTCAATACAAGCGAAAGAACCTACACCAACCCCAGCACCAGCCCCAGCATGATGAACAGGAAAAACAGCCCGTCTGCGCCGTGCACGATCAGGCCAAACCACGCACAGCGAAAGCGCCTGCTGGGGTAGGTATAGACGATGCCGCTCAGGATTGACGAGGGAATGGACCACGGCTTGTGCACGTGATAGATGCCGAACAGGGCCGCGTTCGCCAGCCAGTCCCACTTGCCAAAGGCACCCCGCATCTTCGGCAGCAGCACGCTGCGGAAAAGAAATTCCTCGCCCAACAGGTAGTTACCCACGAACTGAAAGGCCCATAAAACGAGCAGGTACCACGCGCCCACCCATTCTTCGGGCGTATCCATCAGCGATTCGAGGGTGTAGCCGGGCGGCTCGGCCAGGAACGGGAACAGTGAAGTCCACGCGCCGGTCAGCGGCGCGCTTGCGGCGAACTCAAGCGCCGCCCCCAGCAAGATAACCGGGATCAGCCACAGCCACAGGATGCCGCGCGGCTGGCCGCTCTCCGGGTCGCGCGGCTTCTGCCGCCACGTCCGCTCCCGGATGGCCCCCAGCTTCAGCGTCCCCGTTTCGCGGTACAGGACGATGAGCGACAGGGCCACCTGCCACGTCAGCCCCGCGATCATCAGCACCCACAGCAGCATGCCCGGATGCATCTGCACGCGGTCCTTCAGCGCCGGGAAGACCACCCAGGCCAGCACCCCCATCGGTACCGCCGCCAGCGCCCAGATACCCAGGATTTGGGCCAGCGAATACTGCTCGCCCATTTCTCCAGTCGGGTGGTCCTGCATCGTAGTTGCGGCAGTCATGCCAATTCCTCCTGGACTGGAAGGCATAAGGTAAGGAATTCGTTCAGAGAACCCGCGACACACCGGGAATGCTGCGGATGATCGCGGCCACGGCGAAGCTGGCCGGAACCCCGATCAGAGACACCACCACAAACTTGAGCAAAGGCGCAAGCCCGGTTCCCCGCAGCGCCACCGCCAGATAAACCACGACCGGAATGTGCAAGACGAACACAGCATAGCTGTGTTTGGACAGGAATCTGCCGAACCCGCCCTGCCCGCTGAAGAAGCGGCGGAAGAGGACGACCAAGCCCAGGCACATGCCCACCACGGTGATCGAGTCCCAAAGCGCATACACCGCCGACTGCCAATGCCCGTTGCCCAGGCATTCGCCGTTAGAGCAGCCAAGCAACGCAGGCACGAACAACAGGAAAAAGGCCACCACCGCTGCCGCGTAGCCAGCCACGCCCGCAGACCGGGGCACCGTTCTGAACCAATCGTGCCGGGAGGCGACCGCACCCAACACGAAAAAGCTGAGATACTGCGGGAAGTAGGCCATAGTTGGAAAGCTGAGGAAATACACAAACAGCGTGAAGTATTCGCCCAGCGGGACGATGATCCGCACCAGGTAACTCACCACCGCCAGCGCCAGAATGAAGAGGCCAATGAGGAAAGCGCTCGGCAGAGAAGACTCACCCGCCGAGGTTCGTGTCCGCTTCCCTGTCAGCCCCCGCCACGCCGCATAGCCAAAGCTGAAGATGAGCAGCATCGCCACGAACCACAGCGGCCCCGCACCCAGCAGGTACGGGTACGCCTGCCAGGTAAACGGGTCCGAATTCCCGGTCACACTGGCTGGCATCGAGAACCACGCGATAGAGGAGAGCGGGTTGAGCACGAAGATGAATACGAGGAGAGGAATGCCGAGGCGAACCAGCCGGGCTTTGAGGAACGAACCAGCCCCCCTCCGGTCGTAAGACCCCGGCGTGAAGTAACCCGCCAGCAAAAAGAACGCCCCCATGAACCACGCCTGGTTATTGAGCACGAAGGTCAACAGCACCAGGTACGGCGCAGACTCCTCACTCACCGGCTCCCAGTAGTAGAACGGTGGAATCCCCCCATAGACCACCGCCACGTGGTGCAGCACCACCAGAATAGCCAGAGAAGCGCGCAAGTGATCGACGAAAAACAGGCGGTAAGAATTATCCGCGTCCATCCGTGTCCCAATCCTTATTCCCATTCCCTAATCCTCATCCAACCGCAGCACCGCCATAAACGCCTCCTGCGGCACCTCCACGCTGCCCACCATCTTCAACCGCTTCTTACCCTTCTTCTGCTGCTCCAGCAGCTTGCGCTTGCGCGTCACGTCCCCGCCGTAGCACTTCGCCAGCACGTCCTTACGCAGTGCCTTCACGTTCGCCCGGCTGATGACCCGCTTGCCCACCGCCGCCTGGATCGGTACCACGAACAACTGCTGCGGGATCACGTCCTTCAGCCTGCTCACCAGCGCCTGCCCCTTACGGAAAGCCGCGTCCCGGTGCACGATCAGCGCCAGCGCATCCACCGGCTGCTGGTTGACCAGCACGTCCAGCTTCACCAGATCGCCGGGCCGGTACCCCTCGAACGTATAGTCCAGCGAAGCGTACCCCCGCGTCGCGCTCTTCAGCCGGTCGTAAAAATCCACGATCAACTCCGCCAGCGGAATATCGTAGTTCAACACCACCCGCCTCGCGTCGGGATACTCCGTCGACAGATACTCCCCCCGCTTGCGCGTCACCAACTCCATGATCGGGCCGATATACTCCACGGGCGTGAAAACCTGGATCCGCATCCACGGCTCGCGAATCTCCTCGATGCTGCCCTCGTCAGGCAGTTGGGCAGGCGAGTCGATCGTCAGCACCTCCCCGCCCCGCAGCCCCACCTGGTACTCCACGCTCGGCGCAGTCGTCAGGATATCCAGGTCATACTCGCGCTCCAGCCGCTCCTGCACGATCGTCATGTGGAACAGCCCCAGGAACCCGCAGCGAAACCCAAAGTTGAGCGCCTGCGAAGTCTCCGGCTCGTAAACCAGCGAGGCGTCGTTAAGCTGCAGCTTTTCCAGCGCGTCCCGCAGCACGTCGTAGTCATCGTTATCCACCGGGTACAGCCCCGCAAACACCATCGGCTTGACCGCCTGATAGCCCGGCAGCGGCTCCGCAGCCCCGTTCGCCGCCAGCGTCAGCGTATCCCCCACCCGCGCGTCCCGGATCGTCTTCAAGCCGGTGGCGACGTAACCCACCTCCCCCGCCTCCAGCGCGCCCGTCGGGTTCATGCGCGGCGCAAACGTCCCCACCTCGATAGGGCTGACCCGCGCCCCGGTCGCCATCGCCAGCAAATCGTCGCGCTGGGCCACCCGCCCGTCCACCACCCGCACGTAGGCGATAACCCCCTTGTACGAGTCGTAGTGGCTGTCGAAGACCAGCGCCCGTGGCGGGCGCGCAGCCTCACCGGCAGGCGGCGGCACCAGCCTGACCACCGCCTCCAGCAATTCCTCGACGTTCGTGCCCTCCTTCGCCGAGACCCGCACCACCTCGCCGGGGTCCACCCCCAGCAGCGCCGCCACGTCCCCCACCACCTCGTCAGGGCTGGCGGCGGGCAGGTCGATCTTGTTGACCACCGGGATGATCTCCAGATCGGCTTCCAGCGCCAGGTACAGGTTAGCCAGCGTCTGCGCCTGGATGCCCTGCGCCGCGTCCACTACCAGCACCGCCCCCTCGCACGCTTGCAGCGCCCGCGACACCTCGTAAGAGAAATCCACGTGCCCTGGCGTGTCGATCAGGTTAAGCTGGTACCTCTCACCGTCCGAGGCGGCGTAGTTCATCCGCACCGCGCTCGCCTTGATCGTCACCCCGCGCTCCCGCTCCAGGTCCATCGTGTCCAGCACCTGGTCGGTCATCTCCCGCTCCGAGATCGTGCCCGTCAGTTCCAGCATACGATCCGCCAGCGTGCTCTTCCCGTGGTCGATGTGCGCGACGATACAAAAATTCCGAATTAAGTTCTGGTCCATAACAGCTACCTGTAAGACTACAAACTAAAGCGGGAGACCGGGGTCTCCCACCGACAGACAAAGTATACCCTTCGGCGTCGCAACCGTAAACCAACCGCTCAGACTACCGAAGCTTGATGAGATAACAGAAGGGCATTCCAGAGAAGCGCGCCCTTCTCTCTGGCCTTTCCCAACAATGTCCAGTTGCCGGGATCGCTCCCTAGCAGCCGGACACCTTTTGAGACTCAGATCTTCAGGGGAGGCCTTTTGTAAAACAACTGACAGGAGTTTCGCCATCCATAGCTAGCGTTTGGCGAAACTCCTTAACTGAAAAGCCCCACACGCTAAACTGGCGTGTAGGACCTATCTTTGAAGTGTGCGGGGCTGATCCTACGGCCTGTCGATACCCAGCTGGGACAGCACGCTATGGATGCCGCCCCCTTCTTCAGGTGCGGAATGGCAGGAAATAATCGTCTCTCCCAAGACGATGTAGTCGGCGGCTTGCGAAACGGACACCGTCTTGCCGGTTGCCGCCACGACTCCCATACCCAGCAAGCCCAAATCCAGGTCGCCTGTATGCGTGCCTGACGTGTGTCTCCTGCCGCGTACAAGATTGCCCTCCACACTATGTATCTCGAAGCTGATCTCCAGGTCCGCGAATCCTGTGCGCCACATCTGCTGTTGAGCTAGCCACATCTCCTTGTTCTGCATTGAAGACCCATGTCCTTCAAACATGTAGCGGTCGGCCACGTACACGGCTGCTGCCTCAGGCCTGAGGTAGCGACTGCATCGTAAAAGGCTTGGACGACCTCTCTTGGCTCCATCGGATACTCCTCTTCTTGGCTATGCGTTCCTGAAGATGTATCCATTATGTGCCAATGCTCTCCCCGGATGACGCGAAACGCCAATCAGCTATTTATTACCACCGAAGTAGGATAGGGCAGGTCGAATTGCTGCTCCTGCACGGTGCGCTCCAGCGCGGTCAGCACGGCAGTGCGAGTCTCTGGAATGTTATAGTGGGTCTGATCGCTGTAGTAGTACAACGTCCCCTGCACCGCGCTGTCCCCAAAGTCCACCAGCTGCACAAAGGGCTCTGGGTCCTGGGCCACGCCTTCGACCCCTCGCGCAGCATCCAGCAGAGTTTTGACCACCCGCGCCATGTCCTCGCCGTAGCCGATGCCCAGGCTCACCTCCCAGCGGCGCAGGGGGTAGGCACGGAAATTGGTGATCGTGCTGGTGTAGATCGTCCGGTTGGGAATGACCGCCTCCAAGTTGTCCAGCGTCTGGAGCGTGGTCGCCCGGAGTTGGACCCGCGTCACTGTGCCCGTGATCCCGTCTACTTCAATCAGGTCGCCGAGGCCAAACGGTTGCTGGATCAGCAGCAGCACGCCCGCCAGCAAGTTCTCGATGATGTCCTTCAGCGCAAAGCCGACCACCAGACCGCCGACGCCCAGCCCCGTCAGCAGCGCGTAGACCTTGACACCCATGGCAGATAGGGCCATCGTGACGGCCAGCAGCAGCGTTCCCACGTGGATGGTCATGACGATCAGGTTCTCAACCTCTGCCGGGGCCTCGACTCGCGCGGCAATCCTTCGCGCCCAGCGTCGTGTCAGGCGAGCAAACAGCCAACCCAAGACGAAGATGACAATCCCGGCGACGAACTGGGGCAGATACGTGATCGCCGAGGCGATCATGGTCTCGAATTGATCTATTGCTCTGCTAATGGCTTCCGCGAAGATCTCTCTCAGGTCCATTTCTCACTCCCCTGGGTTTTCGGTGGTGACGAGCCAACTTGCTTGTTCCTGCCTGGTTGGGACCGTACAAACTGCCACAGGGCTGCACACTGGGTGCATCGCTCCAGGTTCGAGATGGGCAAAAGGGATTGCCGTTTTCAGCCAAAGACAGTCCAGACAACAAAGGGCTAGACAAACGCTGGCGCAGTGTCACCTGTCCACCATGTCAGCGACAGCAGCACTCATTGACGCCGGGAACGCTACGATCACGATCCGCTTGATGGCCAGAAGGTTATTTATGCCCCACGGACACTGCTGGACCAATGTGAGTAGCAAGCCCACGACGATCAAGGATAGCCCATAAATGGCGACCACCCGCTTGGCATACTCAAACTCGTGGCCTCGCAAGGCATGGCGGTAGATGTTGAAGTACACAAAGGCCGCGATAACGAGGATGGATATCAGGCCAAGCGCAAGTACGTTCTGAAAGGGGAGCGTCTCCCCCAGTTTCCAGGTCTCTTCAGTAAACCCAACCGGGGTTGCGAGGATGGCCGCGCCCACCAGGATTTGCATCAGGTCGCTCACCCGCAGTTCCACCATCAACGGCTTGACGGCGAAGTGAATGACCTCTCCTGCGGCGTCCAGGATAGGCACCACCCGGTGCAACCGACCCGCAATCCGCTGTGTGGTGACTCCAGTTTTGCCTGGCTCTTCCATATGGCTATGTCCCCTCATAGATTTCTGCATGGCCTCCGAACGTGAAAACGCTTAGGACCTCTCTGACTGCAGCAGGGCACACGATCCCTTAGGACTCAAGCTCCAATTGACCGCGAAGAAATCATGACGAACGGGCACAAGTCATCGAATATCCTTGGAACGTAGGGGCACGGCGGTGCCGTGCCCGGATTGGTATCTGTCGACCAACCCGCGACATCAGAATGTCGGCCCCTAAAATTCTGTGACATTTTCCGACATCTTTTTGACGGCCAACCGGCCACCAACGGACCACCCTACCAACCCCATCCCAACCCACAAACGGCCACAAAACCAGGCGGGAGACCGGGGTCTCCCACCGACAGACAAAGTATACCGTTCCGTGCAGCAGTCGTAAACCAGCCGCTCAGACTATCGAGGCTCGAAGAGATGACAGAAGGGCACTCCCAGGAAGCGCGCCCTTCCCCTTTCCCCTTCTCAACAGTCTCCGGTAGCCGCGATCGTTCCCATACGGACGCGTATGGGGAGTGTTTGCTATAGTACTCAGTCATCGTGAATATGAGGGATTAGGAACACCCCCCAACTCCGTGATAATGTGCCATCTATCCATCAAAATCAGAATGACTGAGTACTAAGTACAATCACCGTGAAAGTGTTGAGAACAAGATCAGTCTTACGCCTGGATGAGCCAGCGGACTCCACAGAATCAGTGTGATTGTACTTAGCATTGGCCGCTCCATATTGGTTGTTTAGGATGTCCTGGGAGATCGCAGCCATCCCCCTACCCTCCTCAATGGGTCGGCCTGTTGAAAATCTCTCCAGAAAGCCACCGGCACGAGTTGGCAGGCACAAGGCCAGTCTAGGCTAGCTTTGCGGTTGCTCAAGATTGTCTGTACTGACTGCTGGCCTGCTAGCAGAGTCGAGTATCAATTATCGAGCAATACGGGTATAATCATCACAGTAGAATGCAGGATCAGACTTAAGTGATTAAGAGTGCCCCGCGTTTTGCGGGGCCTTTTTGTTTAACCACCGAAAGGCCTTCCCTGCTCTACGCCAAATCTTTGTAGGGTAAGGAGAAAAATACCCATGTCAGAACGTATCAGCGGCACCGTAAAATGGTTCAATGGAACCAAGGGCTACGGCTTCATCGCCCCCGATGATGAAAGCGACGATGTTTTCGTACACCACTCAGCCATCCAGGCCGAGGGCTTCCGCAACCTGGACGAGGGCGACCGCGTCGAGTTCAATGTGGAACAGGGGCCCAAGGGCCTCCAGGCGACGTTCGTTGCGAAGCTCTAGTCACTAGGGCAAGGTCAACGAGATGCAGAAAAGAGACCCCTGCGAATACGCGGGGTCTCTTTTGGTTTGGACATCTACCCGGCCCGCACCCAGGGGCTGCTGCCTCACCGCGTCCCCAAAATGCGCGTCGCCATCGGCGGCCAGCAGGTCACCGTCGAGCCGTTCCAACATAGACCAAAGGGCTATCCATGCACAAGTTTAAGAAGGACGACCTAGTCTACCATCCCTTTTATGGGACGGGGAAAGTAACCGGCATCCAGACGTTGGACATGAGCGGGGCCGAACAGCTCTACTACATTGTTGACCTGGCAATAGGTGAGGTACTCATGATCCCCATCAAAGAGGCTGATGGGGCACATCTACACTCGCCGATGAGCTCTGAGAAGATCATCGCCATATTGTTTGCCACTCCAGAGGAACTCGCTGACGACTTTCGCCATCGCCGAGAGCATCTTGAAGGCAAGATCAATAGCGGAAACCCTGCAAGGGTTTGTGAGGCACTACGCGATCTGGCGTGGCGGGAGAATACCAGACATCTGTCCAGCGGAGACAGGCGACTCATGGCCTCTGCTAAGAAGATCGTGAGCAATGTGCTTGTGAGGCAGCCTGACCGGGACATCCGGGAAGCCTCCCAACTCTTGGAGAGCATACTTACGCGATCTGCCCTTTCATGGGAATTATCTGGCTAGCGATCGACGGGACATATGCGAGGGCGATAGCTCCAGCAACTCGGCATCTCTGGGGCGAGCTAGTTTTTGGGAGGAAGCTCATGGAAGAAACACTGGAGCACGTACAAGGGTTGTTGGCCGCCGCCAAGGAAATTGCACCGACCGGCGAGAGTCTTCAACCTGGCTGGCCTCACGGTTGATGAGACATACGTCCTGCACACGATCTTTGCACCGTCAGGTCGAGTGGGAACGACACCTGAGATATCCGCCTCACTCGGCAAAAGGGGAACATCTATGTCGGAAGAATTGAGACTGCCACTCATTGACGCGATACGATTCAGGCGCGAAGTTGGGAAGAGATTCGGGGGAGACGAGGATCGCACACTGCGCTTCACGGTTCGTGACGCGAGGAAATCAACAGAGCTTGGCGTTGCATTGAATATGGGCAAAGTCATTGAAGTCGCGTTCCAATTTGTTGCGTTTCAACCGCTGGCAATCGTTGTGCGCGGAGAGGAGATGGTCATGTATCTTACGGATGCACAGGTTGGCGAACATCTCCAGCTCTTGTCTCAAGCCTTTGACAATGCCCTTGCCAGTTGAGACCGGTATATGCTCGCGCGCTCGGGGCCCACGGCCATTTGGTTCCGGTGGTGCAGCAGACCATACGCCGGCCAGTCTTGTTGGCGTATAGGGAAGTCAAGGTAAGGATAGCTGGACACGATGGACATCATCAAGGTCGCAGCGCGGTCGCGGACCACCGCGGTGGCGGGGGCCATCGCCGGAGTCATCCGCGAGCATGGGCGCGCAGAGATCCAGGCCATTGGGGCTGGCGCAGTCAACCAGGCCATCAAGGCCGCTGCGATCGCCAGGCGATTCCTTGAGCAGGACGGTATCGACGTGATTTGTATCCTCATGATGGTCGAGGTCGTGATTGACGATCAAGAGCGGACGGCGGTCAAGTTAGTTGTCGAGCCACGATAAATGGAAACACTGATGGCAGAGGGTGACGGAGAGGATGGAGAGGAGAAGGCGTTGATTCCTCGCAACGGCAACGCCGTGTCGACAGATGATCTGGTGGGTCTCTACTTCTGGGAGATGATGCAGGAACCGCTGCTGACTGGCAAGGAGGAGGTTGGGCTTGCCCGGCGCATCGAGGCCGGGAAGGCGGCGCGTGAGGCGCTGGAAAGCTTGCCAAACTTGAGCACCTATCAGCGAGCCGAGCGGGAGGCTACCATCCGCGATGCACAGGCGGCCCGCGAACACCTGGCTCGGGCTAATACACGGTTGGTGATCAGCATCGCCAAGCGCTACATGTGGCAGGGTCTGCCCTTCTCCGACCTGATCCAGGAGGGCAACATCGGGCTGATGCGCGCCGTGGACAAGTACGACCATAAGTGCGGCAATCGCTTCAGCACCTATGCGTGGTGGTGGATCCGGCAGGCGGTCACGCGCGCGCTGGCTCAGAAGACACGCGCGATCCGCATCCCTCTGCACATGACCGAACGCATCCGGCGGATGTATCACACGACGCAGGCGCTGGAGCAGGAGCAGGGCCGACGCCCCACGCCGGAGGAAGTCGCGGCTCAGATGGGTCTGCCCGCCCAGCGCGTGCGGGGCATGATGGATGTCAGCCAGCACACCCTCGCGCTGGAGGAGCCCGTGGGAGAGGACGGCGACAGAGAGTTCGGGGACTTCATCGAGGACGTGGGTTCGCCCAAACCGTCGGACGCGGCGGAGGACGGACTCTTGAGGGACGCGATTGAGGAGGGCCTGGCCGAACTCACGCCGCGCCAGGAGTGTATCTTGAGGCTGCGCTTCGGATTGAATGGGGACGGTGAGGAGCATACGCTGGAGATGATTGCGGTCAAGTTTGGCCTTTCCCGTGAGCGCATCCGGCAGCTGGAGAAGATCGCGCTGAGCAGGTTGCGTGGTCCTGGCCTGGCTCACAAGCTGCGTGACTATCTTGAGTAGTGTCGGCGCTTTCGCTAAAGAAGCGTAGCACTCAACACACAGAACCAAGGAGATTTCTCATGTCAATCAAAGTATATGCAGGTAGCCTATCCCGCTCCACGACGGAAGATGAACTACGCGAGGCTTTCATGCCCTATGGCGATGTGGTGAGTGCCATGATCGTCACTGATAGCAAATCACGCTCTATAGGCTTTGGCTTCGTCGAAATGAGTACCGAAGAGGAAGCCCTGGCCGCCATAGCGGGCTTGAACGGGACTGAGCTTGGCGGGAATACGATCAAAGCGGAAAAGGCACGTACCCGCCGCTAGGAATCGCCTGACTTGCCAGGGAGATGTCGGCGTCTCCGGGCCGCAACGCCGAATCTGGCACAACCTGACCGGCGCTTTCGCAAAGCAGTGTAGCACTCACACACAGAACCAAGGAGCATTGTCATGGACGACAACAAGCTGTATGTAGGCAACCTATCCCCCAGCACGACGGAAGACGAACTGCGTGAAGCTGTCGCAGCCTATGGCGAAGTTGCCAGTGTCGCGATCATCACCGACCGCAAAACTGGCGGCTCGAAAGGCTTTGGCTTCGTCGTGATGAGCACCAAGGAAGAGTTGACGGCTGCCATAGCTGGCCTGAACGGGACGGAGCTCGGCGGCAACACCATCAAGGTAGACCAGGCACATTCCCGCTAGGGCATCGAACGGTCTGCCAGGGGGCTGTCGGGGTCTCCGAGCCGCAAGGCAGAATCTGGCACAACCTGACCACACTCTTGCTCTGCGATTACGGAGAGTTGTTTGAGGCTGGCGGCAAGAAATTTACCTTCCGCAAATTGGGGATCTCATCTCCAAAGCGAGGTCCAGTACCTTGCTGCCCCACCCCGGCATTGCGACATCCCCACCTGACCTTCCTCTGCGACAGTCGCCAAAGGCATGGTCAAGGGGCTTATTTGGCCATCCATAAGCCAATCTCGACCCGGCCTTTCAAGCCGGTTCCATAGCTGAATACAAGAGCACCCTGGCGGACTGTGCGCGGCAGCCGCAAACCAGCCGCTCAGCCTATCGAGGCTCGAAGAGATGACAGAAGGGCATCCTTCTCCTGTGCCTTTCCCAACAGTGTCCGGTAGCTGGGATCGTCCCCCCCTACGGAGGCATATGGGAAGTGTAGTGGTCTGAGGACAGTCACGGTTGAAGTCACGCAGCGGGTGCAAGATAGGACAGGCACGACATGGCCTTTAGGAGATCAGGGCATCCCCCTTCCCAATGTGCACCACCCAGAAGGTCACTTGAAGCAGCGGTGACCTCATCCCGTTGGGCTATTCAGTTCGCAGATGGCACCCCCCGCAACATTGCTCTCATGGCAAGTCGGGACAGGTCTCCCTATAGGGTATGTCACCCAGATACCACTCCCACTCCTCCAGCGTTAGATTGCGGTTGGTGATTCGGCATGCGCGCTCGATCCATGAGTCTAAGCTAACGTCCCATAAGAATATGGTGTTGTCAAACCCACCCGACGCTAGCCTACTCCCGTCCGGGCTGAAGGCCACGCTTATCACGAAGGTTCCATGGCCAGTGAGGGGATCGCCGATGGGTTGGCCGGTCGCCACGTCCCACAGGATGATTGTTTCGTCGTCGCTGGCAGAGGCAAGCATTTGCCCACCTGGGCTGAAAGCAACACTGTTCACCCAGGCATCATGGCCAACTAGAGGTTGGCCAATGGACTGGCCGGCCGCCACGTCCCACAGGATGATGGTGTCGTCTCTACTACCTGAGGCCAGGGTGCTTCCATCAGGACTGAAGGCCACGCTCGTGACACCTTCCGTGTGGCCAGTAAGGGGATCGCCGATGGGTTGACCGGTCGCCACGTCCCACAGGATGATGGTGTTGTCGTAACTACCTGAGGCCAGGGTGCCCCCATCTGGGCTGAAGGCCACGCTCCTGACAGTGTCGGTATGGCCAGTAAGGGGATCGCCGATGGGCTGGCCGGTTGCCACATCCCACAGGATGATCGTGTTGTCCACACTACCTGAGGCCAAAGTGCTCCCATCGGGACTGAAAGCCACGCTCCCGAGCCAGTCAGTGTGGCCAGTGAGGGGATCGCCAATGGGTTGGCCGGTCGCCGCGTCCCATAGACGGATCTCGCCCTGGACGCAGTTGTCGTCGCTGTCCAGTTCCCCGCAGGAACCCGAAGCCAAAGTGCTCCCGTCGGGGCTGAAGGCGACACTATACACATGTTGGGCATGGTCAGTGAGAGGCTTTGCAATGGGTTGGCCGGTTGCCACGTCCCATAGGATGATTACCGCGTCATCGGCGCCCGACGCCAAGGTTCGGCCGTCTGGACTGAATGCCACGCTACGCACATTGCTGGCGTGGCCACCGACGAAAAACCATTGGATCGGTTGGCCGGTTGCCACATCCCATAGGATGGTCGTGCGGTCATAGCTACCTGAGGCTAGGGTGCTCCCATCGGGACTGAAAGCCACACTCCTGACAATGGCCGCGTGGTCAGTGAGGGGATCGCCGATGGGTTGGCCGGTCGCCACGTCCCACAGGATGATGGTGTTGTCAAGACCACCCGAGGCTAGCCTATTTCCGTCTGGGCTGAAAGCCACACTCCAGACCCAGCCAGTGTGGCCAGTGAGAGGATCACCGATGGGTTGGCCGGTCGCCACATCCCATAAGACAATCGTTTCGTCGTCGCTGGCAGAGGCAAGCATCTGCCCATCTGGGCTGAAAGTCACGCCATTTACCCAGCCAGTGTGGCCGGTGAGGGGATCACCGATGGGTTGGCCGGTCGCCGTGTCCCATAGTCGGATCCCGCCCTGGATGCAGTTGCGGTCGCTGTCCAGTTTCCCACAGGACCCCGAAGCCAAAGTGCTCCCGTCGGGGCTGAAGGCCACACTCAATACAGTCTCGGCATCAGTGAGAGGCTTTCCAACCGATTGACCGGTCGCCACATCCCACAGGATGATAGTGTCGTCTTTGCTACCCGAAGCCAGGGTGCTCCCGTCTGGGCTGAAGGCCACACTCCAGACCCGTTCGGTGTGGCCAGTGAGGGGATCACCAATGGGTTGACCGGTCGCCACGTCCCACAGGATGATGGTGTTGTCGTAACTACCTGAGGCCAGAGTGCTCTCATCGGGACTGAAGGCCACACTCCAGACCCCTCCGGTGTGGCCAGTGAGGGGATCGCCGATGGGTTGACCGGTCGCCACGTCCCATAGACGGACCTCACCCCCGATGCAGGAGCTGGGGGAGAAGGTGCCTCGCTTCCCGCAGGAACCCGAGGCCAGAGTTCTTCCATCGGGACTGAAGGCGACTGTGTAAACCTGATCGCTGTGCTCTCCAATCGGCTGGGCAATGGTTTCAGTGCTCGTCATATCCCAAAGTATGATGGTGCCATCTGTGCTGCCCGATGCCAGCGTTCGCCGGTCTGGACTGAAGTCCAGACTCATCACAGTGCTGGTGTGCCAAAGTGGAATTCGAGCAATGGACCGTCTGGCTGCCACGTCCCACAAATTGATACCGTCTCTGCCCCCCGACGCCAAGAACTTCCCATCGGGACTATAGGTCACATCTTCCACGATGTCGGCGTGGCCAGTGAGGAGATGCGCCACAGGCCGGGTAGTTGCTATGTCCCATATGGCAACGGTATCATCCTGGCTGCCCGAGGCCAGGGTGCTCCCATCTGGGCTGAAAGCCACGCTCAGCACGGGTTCGGTATGGCCGGCGAGAGGATCGCCGATGGGCTGGCCGGTTGCCACATCCCACAGGATGATCGTGTTGTCGTAGCTGCCTGAGGCCAGGGTGCTCCCATCTGGACTGAAAGCCACGCTCCATGCTCCAGCAGAATGGCCGGTGAGGGGATCGCCGATGGGTTGGCCGGTTGCCACATCCCACAGGACAATCGTGTTGTCGTAGCTGCCTGAGGCCAGGGTGCTCCCATCTGGGCTGAAGGCCACGCTCCCCACTTCATCAGCGTGGCCAGTAAGGGGATCGCCAATGGGTTGGCCGGTCGCCACATCCCATAGGATGATTGTGTTGTCGCTACTACCTGAGGCCAGGGTGCTCCCATCTGGGCTGAAGGCCACACTCCAGACCCGTTCGCTGTGGCCGGTAAGGGGATCACCAATGGGTTGATCGGTTGCCACATCCCATAGGATGATTGTGTTGTCCACACTACCTGAGGCCAGGATTTGCCCGTCTGGACTAAACGCTACGTCCTGCACCGCACTGGCCTGAGGGTCTTTTAGCACATTGGTGGGCACGTAGGGATTCCACAAGCCGACCAATAGGCTACCCCGGGTCTCCGCAATGTCGGCGAGCTGGACAGCCTCCAGGCCTAGGAGCAGGGCCAAGTCAGGCTGCTGATCCATTTGGAACCGCGCCTGTGCTGCCAGCTGGCGGGCAAGGGAGATATTGGCGAGTTGTTTGGCGTGTTCCCTTTCGGCCTCGGCTTCGTCGCGGGCGTCACTTGTCTCTGCCTGCGCAGTCTCCACGACGTGCAGTTGCCTTTCAGCGTCTGCAGCGACATTGCCCTGGAAGATGGCGAAGGCTACTGTGGCACCGATGATGAGCGTCAGAACCGCTGCCACCGATCCGATGATCAACCGCCGCTGGCGGGACACCGCAGCCTGGCTGTCGACCAGCAAGCTTTCGGCCTCGTCCGAGATGACCAGTGTCTCGCGTCCTTCGTCAATCACGCGGAGTACAGCTGGGCCAATCAGTGAGCCGGTCTGCCTGTGCGCTTCCACTTGCTGGTCGAGCAGGTCTTGGATGGGATTCGGAGGTGTCAGTGCATCGATCAGACGCTGAAAGGCGTCGCCGTAGTCCGTGTCGGCGAAACTGACGTACTGTAATTCTGCCATCCAGATCGGCAGGTCATCTGGTGCGACGTCGTCTATCAATACCGGGTAGATTGGCTTGCCCAACCCGTAGGCAATGGAGCCTTCGTGTTGCACCCAGCGCGAGTCCACCGCGTTGGGTGAAAGCACGACGACAACCTCCCCGGCTTCCTCTAGGTTTCTCTCGATGGTCCTGCGCCACTCATCGCCGCCGCTAATCTCTCGGTCAATCCAGACTTCACGTCCAGTTGCCGCCAAATCGTCGGCCAGTCTGAGGGCAAACTCGGCGTCCTTCTTCGAGTAGCTTACGAAGATGTGTCTTGCCATTCTGGCCTCCCGGCATCCAGGCGGCATTCTACGAGGGAACAATCACAGTCTAGGTGATGGACGGAAGCCTGAGAAGTGACGTTTTTCCTTTCTATAGAGAACGAAGGGCAAATGCTCCGAACGAACCTGGAAAGGGGGCTTTCACGCGATGTCATTGCACTGTACCGTTCAAGGGGATTTGCTTGGGATTAGCGTCCATCTCAACCGGGCCGGTATTGCTTCCTGGAATTGGGGATCTCTTACTCAAAGCGTACTCAAGTAACTTGCTGCCCCACTCCGGCATTTGCGACATCCAGCGACAAAAAACGACACCCCGCGACATTCTGCGACATCAAAATGTCGCCCCATGACAATTCGCGACATCCTGCGACACTTTTTTGGCATCCAACCGGCCAAAACGTGGCAGCGGACAACCAAGTGACACCCACTTTCGGCCACCTTCGGGTCACTTCCGCCCACTTTTGTGCCACTCTTGCTGCGCCTGCGGACGCCTACGGAAAGGGCACCCTCCCCCCCAAACTGGCCGCTTTTTGAACCACCTTTTCCAACCCAATTCCAACCCCAAACTCTCAAACCATCAACGCCAGGAAGCGCTCCGTATCGTAAGTCGCGGCCTGCCCGGCTGGCGACCCCATCGGAAAATCGAAGGCGTGATCCGCGCCGCGCAACTCCACGTACACCGAAGGGACGCCTGCTTCACACAAGGCGCGGTGCAAGCGCCGCACCGGCTCCGGGTGAATGCCAATATCGTGCTCCCCCTGCAAGAGCAACGTCGGCGGGCAGTGCGCCCCCACGTAGTTGACCGGCGAGCCAACGTCGTACAGGTCCGGCACCTCGTCGGGCGTGCCGCCCAGCAGGCCGGGCAGCATCTCGACAGGACCGACGAGTCGCCCATCCGGCGGCAAAAAGGAAGCGCCCTCCCCCCGCATCCCCGAAACCGCGCTGATGGCGTGAATCCCGCCCAGCGCGCACGCGATGACGACCCGGTCCACCACCGTCCGCCCGGTCAGCACGTCGCCAAAATGCGCTCCGAAGTGTTCTTGTGCGGCCCGCAGATCCGGCGGCCCATAGTACGATACCACCGCCCGCACCGACGTGTCCCCTGAAACGCCCTGCGGCTGGAACTCCGCATGGTTGGGCGTGTAGGCCGCCAACAGCGCCAGATGCCCGCCCGCCGAGGCACCCATCAGCACGACCCGCTCGGGGTTGACGCCGTATTCTCCGGCGCAAGTCTTCATCCAGGCGATGGCGCGTTTCACGTCCCCTACCTGCTCGTGCAAGCGCGCTACAGGCGCAAGCCCATAGGCCACATCCACGATCACGTGGCCCTGCCCCGCCAAATGCCGGAAAAAGGGCCGCGTGCCCCAATCCTTGTCCGTGTAGTGCCAGCCACTACCATGCAGGTAGATGATCGCCAGACCAGAAGGGAAAACGCCGTCCGGGGGCTGCCACACGTCGGCCAGCAGTGGCTCGCCTCCGGTCTCCGGCCTGACGGCAAGCACCACATCCCTCTGCCAGGGAGCATCCGGCGGCCTGCCGACGCGCCACGACCAGCGCTCCGGCATCATGCGCCCGCGCATCTGCGGCGGGATACGCGAACGCCAATCCGGCCCGAAGGCACGCTCAAAACCTGGGTGCGGCGCGCTCACCCGGACCACGTAACGAGCAGCCACAGCAGAGGCAAACAGCCCGGCGAGTAGAGCCCGGCGGTCCTTGCGCGCCAGTCCCAGCAACGCCCCCAACGCGCCCATCAACCCCACGATAGGCGCAAAGGCCAGCGCCACCAACCTGAGCAGCCAGACAATGCCAACAAGCGAACCGCCGTAGCGGGCGCTGGGTCGGACGAGCAGCAGACCGCCCAAGAGGGCTGATAGATAACTCAGTATGCGTGTTAGTTTCCTCATATCGTCACCTAACTAGGTATCTGCCCCGGCAGCGAGATCGGATTGCACCTGCCGGTAGACGGCCCCATACAGCGGTGCCATCAGAATGAGCGCGTAGGCCAGCGGCAAACCGAGCACCACCGGCGAAAGACAGGCCAGCACCACCGTGAGCAGCAAGAGCGGCGCGATGGTCGTCGCCAGGAAAAACACGGCGAACCACAGCCCATAGGCCAACAGAAAGCCATTGATGCCCGCGCGCATCAGACGCCAGACTTCGCCAACCTCGAACGCGCTCCGCAAAGAATCGCGCGCTATCATCCGCGTTTGGGCCACGCGTGCCAGAAAGAGCAGCGGCACGTAGAGCAGGCTAGCCACGATCAACAGCAGAACACTCGTCCCGTAGATCGAGAGCAGGCTTTGCAGCGCATCCCAACCGGACACGACCGTAGAGGACAGCGACTCGAGCAAGAGCAGCGGCAGCACGCCTCCGGCGAACAACACCAGCAGCCACGCCGGGAGCGTGTAGACCAGCGCGACCAGATGGAAGCGCGCCCCATCGCGGTACAGCTCGCGCCAACCCGACCAGTCGGGCAGCGAGGGTAGCTCACCACGAAGGGTCTGGCGCACCAGCCGCACGCTGTAGCCGCCGATCACCAGCCAGAGCGGCAGGACGACGACGCCGACCACGGCCAACAGGCCAGCGGTGAGCGCCTTCCGCCGCCAGGACTCGTCGCCAAAGACGAACCCGAAGTAGGCCCGGTCAATCTTCATCAAGCGGCGGCCTCAGCCTCCGCCAGCCCCGCCTGCGTATGGTAGTAGGCCATCCCGTAGAACGTGCCCATCAGCAACGTGGAGTACGTCATCACGACCCCTAACAGCAACGGGTAAAGGCAGGCCAGGACGATCGTGTACATCAACACCATGACGAGCATCGAAGCGAGGATGCTGCCACCGTACCACACCGCAAAAGCCAGCAGGTAATTGTTCAGGCCATCTCGCATCCACCGCCAGAGTTCGCCAAACTCAAAGGCGCTGCTTAACGAGTCGCGGGCAACCCAGCGCGTTTGCGCCACCAGACTCAGGAAGGTGAGGAACAAGGAGAGTATGGTCCCAACTCCCAGCAGGGCAAAACTGATGACGTAGGCCAAGACGATGCTGACCACACCGAGCGCCGCCAGTTCTGGGTTTCCAGACTCCTCAGCAGCCGCCCCTATTGCCACGCCGGGCAGGAATCCTAGATACATCAAGATCATGCCACAGCACAACGGCAGCCATGCAGGAAGGCCGTAGATAAACGACACCACGAAGAAGCGCAGGCCATCGCCAAAAAGCTGTCCCCAGTCGTCCCAGTCGGGCAGGGTTGGCGGCTCGCCCTTGACCGTCTGGCGCATGACCCGCACCCCAAAGCCCCACAGCGGCAGGTACAGCGGCCACACGATGAAGGCGAACATACCGAGCAGCGCACCGACAACCGCTTTGCTTTTCCAGCGCTCGTCGTCGAACGGGAAACGGAATAACTGCCAGTCTACTTTCATCGACAGACTCCTTTGGGCCAAGCCGCAGATTCAGCACCCCCGGCTACGAACACCAACGGCCAGACCGCACGCCCAGTCTTATGCCATCAAGCGGCGACCCCACTTACCGCAAGTTGCGTTCTGGTTTCACGGTAGGCCACGCCGTACAGTGCTCCCATAAGCACCAGGCTGTAGAATGCCATTCCAGCGAAAAGCACCGGAAAAAGACAGGCGAGAACAATCGTATAGGTCGTCATCACAACGACCACGTTGGCGAGCATGATGAATCCATAGAGAACGACTGATGCCAGGAAGTAGTTGCCAAAACCTGCCCGTGCTAACTGCCAAACCTCCCCGATCTCAAATGCCCTGCTCAACGAGTTTCTGGCGACCATTCGCGACTCGGCGACCATAGCCAGGAATACCAGCGGATACGTCACGAGCGAACCCAGCGCAAACAGCCCAAAGAAGCCTATCATCGACCCGGCATAAGCTACCGGCGGCAGCCCAGCACCCATGGAATCTATCAGAGGCAATGATAGAAACATGAAAGCATAAGTACAACACAGCAGCAGCCACGCGGGGAGCGTGTAGAGCAAAAGAACAACAGCAAACCGCAAACCATCAGCCAGGAGTTCGCCCCATTCGTCCCACTCCGGCAGGGAAGGCGATTCGCCCTCGATGGCCTGCCGCATGACGCGCACCGCGTAGCCCGCCAGCGGCAAATACAGGGGCCAGAAAAGCATCCCGAAAAATGCCAGCAGTCCGCCTATGACGGCCTTACTTATCCAACGCTCGTCGTCAAAGGGGAAGCGAATCAATTGCCAATTAATGTTCACCGGGGTGCTCCTGGTCCAAACGGACGAAACAGGCATCGATCAACGTTTTGGTATCTGGGGCAGCAGCGCCCGCTTCGCCGGAGGCCAGCCACAACAGAAATTCCACGTTGCCAGCCGGGCCGCGCAGCGGCGATGGGATCAGGCCACGGGGAGTGTAGCCAACGCCAGTCGCGGTGGCCAGCACGTCGTCCAGCACGCGCCGGTGCACGGCCCGGTCGCGGACGACGCCCCCCTTCCCCACGTCACGCCTCCCGGCCTCGAACTGGGGCTTGACCAGCGCCACGACTTGACCGCCCGCTTGCAGCCAGCCACGCACCACCGGCAGCAAGAGCCGCAGCGAAATGAACGAGGCGTCGACGGTGATCAGATGCACCGGCTCCGGTAGCGACTGCACATGGCGGGCGTTGGTGCGCTCCATGACCACCACGCGCGGGTCCTGGCGGAGCGACCAGGCCAGCTGGCCGTACCCCACATCGATGGCGTAAACCCTGGCCGCGCCCGCCTGGAGCAAGCAATCGGTGAAGCCACCTGTGGACGCGCCCACGTCGGCGCACGTCCAGCCGGTCACGTCGAGGGCGAATGCCTCCAGCGCGGCAGCCAGCTTCTCGCCGCCCCGGCTGACGAAACGCGGGCGGGCGCGCACCTCGACCAGCGCATCGCGCCGGACCGGCGTGCCGGGCTTGGTGACCGGCTGCCGGTCGACCAGCACCTCCCCGGCCATGATGAGTCGCCTGCCAAGCGCGCGTGACTCGGCGAGGCCGCGCTCTACCAACAGACTGTCCAGGCGCTGTTTGTCACTCATCGCTCGTTCGCCTTCATAGAGCGATTGTAGCATCGAAAGAAACGGTCAAACAAACTCAGCAGCGCCACGCGCTCGGTAGAGCCGGCACCTGACAGGTTCAGTACTGACCGCCTAGTGGAAAATAACCAGAATTGGGCTACAGTCTTAACAACGTTAGGACAGACCACAGACACGATGTATCCTCCTGTTGACACCCCCGAGCGCCGCACTATAATAGCGCCGCTTATCCAGAAGCTATGGACAACCCCTATGCAGCAACTCAGCGGCCTGCTGCGCACGATGCGCCCCAGGCAATGGACGAAAAACCTGGCAATTTTCGCCGCATTGCTGTTTGACCGTAAGGTCACAGCGCCAGACTACCTGGCGACGACGATAGCCGGTTTCGTGCTGCTCTGTCTGATCTCCAGCACGATCTACATCGTCAACGACCTGGTCGACATCGAGAAAGACCGCGCCCATCCCACCAAGCGCCGCCGCCCATTGCCGTCCGGCCAGCTTTCGCCGAGGGTGGCCACGGCAGCCGCCGTTCTACTTCCGCTGGCGGTGCTGCCGTCGAGCTACGCGCTGCGCCCGGCCCTGGCGCTGATCCTGGCAACCTATCTGGCGCTGCACGTCGCCTACTCGTTCTTCTTGAAGGACATGGTCATCATCGACGTGATGAGCATCGCGGCGGGCTTCGTGCTGCGCGTAGTGGCCGGGGTGGTACTGGTCGACGTGGAGCGGTTCTCGCCGTGGCTCTACATCTGCACGACGCTGCTGGCGCTGTTCCTGGGCTTCAGCAAACGGCGCAACGAACTGGTCACGCTGCGCGAGGAAGCCAACAACCACCGCGCCAGCCTGGAGCACTACTCCGTCGGCCTGCTGGACGAGATGATAAGCATCGTGACGGCGACGACGGTGGTGGCCTACGCGCTGTACACCTTCAGCGCGGAGGGGCTGCCCGAAAACCACCTGATGATGCTGACCATCCCCTTCGTGTTATACGGCATTTTTCGCTACCTGTACCTCATTCACGGTAAGGGCGAAGGCGGCGCGCCCGAAGAAGTGCTGCTCCGTGACCGGCCCCTCCAGGCGACCGTGGTGCTCTGGGGACTGGCTGTGTTCGTGATCCTCTACGTTCTCTGACAAACGATCAACAACCAGGCTGAGGTCACGACAGTTTTCAAGGGTTGGTTAGAATTGGGGGTGTTATGGGGCTACACTCTCCCCGGTCACCCCAGCAAATGTGGATTCGTTTTACACACCCCCACCCCCGCTTCGCGGACCCTCCCCCGTAAAACGAGGGAGGGCAGCCGAGCGTGAGCGCCCTTCGGCAAGCTTAAGGAGGCTTCGCACAGGCCGGGCGGGGTGAAATCACTGGCGGCACACGGGCCTGTCCAAACGGAGGTCTTCATGAGGGGGTCAACGCGCGGCCACGCGCCCGGCAAGATCATCCTGTTTGGCGAACACGCCGTCGTCTACGGACGCCCGGCGCTCGCCATCCCGCTCAACGACCTGCAAGCCACGGTGACGGCAAAGCCAGGGGCCGCCGGTCAGGGGGTCGTGATCGAGGCTGGCGACGTGGGCCAGCGCTTCTCGTTGCGCGACTCGCCAGCCGAACCGCTGGCTGTCGCCGCCCGGCTGACGCTCGAACACCTGGGGGTCGCCGAGCCGGACGTGATCCTGCACATCGCGTCGGCTATCCCGATAGCAAGCGGATTGGGCAGCGGCGCGGCGGTCTCGACGGCGCTGGCGCGGGCGCTGGCCGCTACCCTGGGCCAAACCATCCCGCCGGAGGCCCTCTCCCCCCTGATCTACGAGGCGGAGAAGGGGTATCACGGCACGCCGAGCGGCATCGACAACACGGTCGTCGTTTACGGCCAGCCGGTCTACTTCAGGCGCAACGACCCCCACCCACCCGTGATCGAGACTTTCCACACCGGCGCGCCGGTCCACCTGCTGATCGCCGATACCGGGGTCGCCAGCCCGACCAAAGTGACGGTGGGCGACGTGCGGAAAGGGTGGCAGGCACAGCCAACCGCTTACGAGTTGACCTTCGACCTGATCGGCGGATTGGTGGAGCGGGCGCGACAGGCTATCGAGGAGGGCGACCGGCCCACGCTCGGCCCGCTGATGAATCAGAACCAGGAATTGCTGCGCAGGCTGGAGGTGAGTTCGCCAGAGGTCGAGGCGCTCGTTGGGGCGGCGCTCGACGCGGGCGCGGCGGGCGCGAAGCTCTCTGGGGGCGGGCGCGGCGGCAACGTGATCGCGCTGACCGACCCGGCCAACCGTCCCTACGTGACGAGCGCGCTCAAAGAAGCGGGCGCAACCAGCGTGCTGGAAACGACGCTACGCCCGGCGTCTGCGCCGTCTTGATGGCCGGGTCAACGAGCGCGTCGCCTGCCAACCCTCCGGGGCCACCAGCCACAAGAGCAGCAGCATCGTCAGGGCCGAGGTCAGGCACCAGGCGCAAGTCGCGCCGATGACAAACGGTTCGAGGAAGGTGAGGTAAACCGAAAACAGCGTCCCGAAGAGGGCCATGCCCAGCAAGGCGACCTGCGCCAGCCGGGCCGGGTTCCCAGCAATGGATTGACCGACAAGCCAGACCAGCAGTATCAGGACGTAGCCCACCACCCCCAGCACACCAATGGGCAGCAGGCCAAACAGCCGGGCATAGATGCTGTGCTGGACGGTGTTGCAGTCGCCCACCGCGCCGCAAACGGCCTCCGTCTGGCTCACCTCGACGTAGGCCATGTAGATCGCCACCAGCAGTCCGGCCCCGGCCACTAACACCAGCAACCAAGAGGGTAACGCCTCGCCGGATTGGAGCTTTCTGGCGACGACGAACGCGACCACGAACAAGGCCAACGTGACGACCAACGCCGTCGTCGTCGCCAGCGACCCGCCTCCCGAATTGGCGACCAACGTCGCCGCTACGGCAAAACTGCCCAACGCCGTCGCCAGCGTCACCAGCCTGCCGGGTTGCTTCGCAAACCAGGGTGCAGACCGCCCTCGCAGGCCGGGCGCGATCACGGTCCCCACACCTGCCGCCAGTCCCACCAGCACCACGACCGCCAGCGCGTTGCCGAGCGGGTCGCGGGCCAGTTTAGCTGCCAACCTGCTGTCTTGCTCGCCAAAGATTTCCTCCTCCGGCGGGGCCGTGTTTTGGGGAGCGGGATCGGGGTCAGACGGTGCTTCGGCCACTTCCTCAGAGGGCAGAGATTCCTCCGCTTCTTGCGTGGCCAGCGCCACCGCCTCTTCGTAAGCTTCTCTCAGGCCGGGTATGGGGGGCAAATCCACGCCACCTGCCGCGATGCCGTCGCGAATCAGGCCGGGCGCGCGCTGGGGAATGTCGATCCCGCCGACCATCACGTCAGAGCCGAGAATCATCATCGGGACGCCGCGCATTTCGTCTGGAATGGCATAGACTTCGTACGCTGAAAAGGCCATCTGGCCGCCCCAGGCCGTCGACACGTCGATGAAGAGCACCTGCAATTGGTCGCCAAACTCTTGCTCCAGGGCAGGATACGTCTCGGTGAGAACCAGGTGGCAATGGGGGCACGACGGCGAATAGAAGAGGACGGCAAATACGACGACAGGCTCTTCCTCCTGGGCGGACGCCTGGGGGAGACTCACACCCAACCACAGCGCCGCCATGAACACCGACACGCTCACGAGGACCAGGGCTTTTCTCATCAACATCCACACTCCACGCGTATACCATCGCACACGCCGATCGGAAAAATCACCATGCTCCGATTGTCGCTCGGATAGCCGGACTCCGCTAGTGAAAAAACTCACCGAAAGACATCCTGTTCGACACTCCACGCGAAGATGAACGTGCTGCGCATCGTAGAACCGGCATTTGCAGGCGCACTCAGGCCGTTTCGACGGTCTGCCCGCGCACGCTGGAGGTGAGGACGCCGAGCGCGGCCAGGCCGACGACGATCTGGAAGGTGGTACCTACCGCGCGGACGGTTGGATCGGGCAGGTTGGCCCCGGTGAAAGCCGCCAGCCGGGCTGAGAATAGCGCCGCCGCCAGCGCCACGCCCAACATCATGCCCACGTTGCGCCCGGAGGCGAGCACACTGGCCGCGACGCCCTGCCGCTCGCGCGGGGCAGAGCCCATCAGGGCGCTGTTGTTGGCCGGGGCAAAACTGCCGTTGCCCAGCCCGGCAATCGCCAGGGCCAGGGCGATCTGTCCCGGCGGGGAGGCCGGTCCCAGGCGACTGAGCAGCCACAGCCCCACGCCCAGAGAGGCCATACCAAACGAGGCAAGCCAACGGCTGCCGATCCGGTCTGAGAGGCTGCCGCTGATGGGCGCGACTATCGCCATCACCAACGGCTGCATGGCGATCAGCAAGCCCGCGCGGTCCGGCGACAGGCCGCGTCCTTCGATGAGGTAGAAAGGGACCAGGAAGATGATGGAATAGACGCACATGTAGTTGAAGATCGCGCTGAGGGCCGACGCCGAAAACATCCGCCGCCGGAACAAGGAAAGGTCGAGAAGCGGGTCGCGCACGCGGCTCTCAAAGAGGACGAAGAAACCTAACCCGACTAGCGTGGCCGCCAGCAGCCCCAGAATGCCCGGCGACCCCCAGCCCCAGGTCCGGCCCCGATTCAGGGCCAGCAGCAGGGCAGTCAGCCCGAGCATGAAACTCAGCGCGCCGAGCGGGTCGAAACGCTCACGCGCCGAGTGGCTCGTCCGGCTGGGAATGACCAGCCAGCCCAACCACACGGCCAGCAAGCCGACAGGCACATTGATGTAGAAGATCATTCGCCACGAGAACTGGGTCGCCAGCCAGCCACCCAGGGGCGGCCCGACCATCACGCCGATGTAGGTCATCGTGCCCTGGAGGCCAAGCGCCTGCCCGCGCTGCTTGCCGGGAAACGTCGTGGTGAGGATGGCCGGTGAGTTTGACTGGAGCATCGCCCCGCCCAGCGCCTGAACGGCGCGGGCCGCGATGAGCGCGCCCGGCGTCGGGGCGAATCCGGCAGCCACCGAACTGGCGACGAACAGCACGAATCCGGCCAGGTAAACGCGCTTGTGGCCGTAAATGTCGCCCAGGCGGCCAAAGGTCAGCAGCATGGCGCTGACGACCAACAGATAAATCGAAACCACCCAGCCGATGGTCGAAACGCTCGCGCCAAAATCGGCGCGGATGACCGGCAGCACGGTGTTGACCACGCTGCCGTCGAGGGCGGACATGAACGTCCCGACGCCGATGGCGACCAGCACCCACCATTTCGTGGCGAGGCCAAGACGAGTGCCGCCGCGTTCTGCGCGCTCGGCGGCGGTTGAGGGACTTGCTGGCGACAGTGTGGATTGTGGCACAGATGATGCTCCTGGGGTGTCGGTTCGCTGGATGCTATCACCATCCGGCGGAATGCGCCAAAATCCCGCCGGTTGTCCTCACAGGCTTTTGCGTTACACTGGCTGCAGAGCCACAACCCTGACGGACGGACGGGCCATGACCTCACAAGCGACGGCCAGAGCCTGCGCGAACATCGCCTTCATCAAGTATTGGGGCAACCGGGATCACACGCTGCGGCTGCCCGCCAACAGTTCTCTCTCGATGAACCTGGAGGGGCTGCACACCACCACGACGGTGCGTTTCGACCCCGACCTGGAAGCTGACCACCTCACGCTAGATGGACAAGCGGCCAGCGAGGCCGCGCGGGCGCGCGTTTCCGCCCACCTGGACCACGTACGGCGTCTGGCGGGCAGCGAGACACACGCCGAGGTCGTCTCGGAGAACAGTTTCCCGATGGGCGTCGGTATCGCGTCGTCGGCGTCGGCTTTCGCGGCGCTGAGTGTGGCGGCCAGCGCGGCGGCGGGACTGACCCTCTCCGAGCGGGCGCTCACCACGCTGGCCCGCCTGGGGTCCGGGTCGGCCAGCCGTTCGGTGCCGGAGGGGTTCGTGGAGTGGCACGCGGGCGGCAACCACGAGTCGTCGTACGCCGAGAGCGTCGCCCCGCCGGGCCATTGGGCGTTGGTGGACCTGGTGGCTATCATCAGCGACGAGCACAAAGCGGTTGGCTCCACGCAAGGGCACGCGCTGGCCAAAACCAGCCCGCTCCAGGCTGCGCGGCTGGCCGACACGCCGCGCCGTCTGGAGGCATGCCGGGCGGCGCTGCTGGCCCGCGATTTCGGGGCGTTCGCCACGGTGGTAGAGGACGACGTGCTGCAAATGCACGCGGTGATGATGACTTCACAGCCCCCATTGTTCTACTGGATGCCCGCTACGCTGGGCGTGATGGAGGCCGTGCGCCGTTGGCGCGAGGAGGGTCGCACCGCCTGCTATACGATAGATGCCGGGCCGAACGTCCACGTCCTGTGCCCGCAAGAGGAAGCAGACGCCACCGAACAGGCGCTCCGTACGGTAGACGGCGTCAAAGCGGTTCTGCGCGCCCGCGCCGGTGGCCCGGCACAAATCATCGACGCCGAAACGCCGTCGAAACGTTAACGCGCCTCTTATTTGAGGAGGTCCCTGGTCGCGTGTATAATCGCTTGGCTAACCTTCGTCTGAATGCGTAGAGAAGTAGATTCGTAAGATTTGAGTGTGAAGGGTTTCACCAGGTGCTTAGTTTCTCGTTGGTAGCCTTCTTTCTGGTCATCGGGCCGCTCATCCTCGTCCACGAGGCGGGCCACTTCATCGTCGCCAAACTGAGCGGTGTTCACGTGCAGGAGTTTGGGATCGGCTTTCCGCCGCGCCTCTTCACGCTGTTCGAACGGGGCGGCACCAAGTACACTATCAACGCCATCCCGCTGGGCGGCTTCGTGCGCCCGGTGGGCGAGGACGATCCCACCATCGAGGGTGGGCTGGCAGCCGCGCCCAAGCGCGCCCGGCTGGCGGTGCTGGTCGCGGGCGCGGGCGCGAACGTGATTGCAGCGTACGCCATCCTGGTGGCGACGTTCATGCTGGGCTGGCAAGAAATCGCCCCCGGTGCGGTGATCGAAGGGGTAGTGCCCAACTCGCCCGCCGAGGAAGCCGGTCTGTCGGTGGGGGATATCGTGCGCTACAGCAACGACGATCCCATCGGAGATTACGTCACCCTGATCGACAGCATTCACCAGCACATCGGCGAGCCGGTCGTGCTGACGGTGGAGCGCGGCGGCGAGATGCTGGACGTGAGCGTGGTCCCGCGTGAGAACCATCCAGCCGACGAGGGGCCTACCGGAATCATCGTCGGCCCGGCAACGACGTTCAGCCGGTACGCTTTCTTCCCGGCGCTGGGCGGCGCGGCAATTGAGATCGCCAACAGCGCGCGCCTATTCGTGGAGGTTCCAGCCCTCATCATTCGCGAGAACCTGCCGCTGCGCTTCTTACGCCCGGTGAGCGTGGTGGGCATCAGCCAGATGGGCGGGCAGGCCATCGAGGAAAGCCTGTACGTGGGGCAGTGGTTTCCTATCCTGCGCCTGACCAGCTTTCTGAGCATGGCGCTGGCGCTGACTAATCTCCTTCCCCTCCCTGCCCTGGACGGTGGCCGGATCATGTTCGTGCTGCTCGAAGCGGTGCGCGGACGGCGCATCGCCCCGGAGCGAGAAGGGTTCGTCCACTTCGTCGGCATGGCGGTGCTGCTGACGCTGATGATGGTTTTCGTGTACCTTGACCTGGTTGATCCCCTGGTAGTGGTGCCATGAGTGAAGCACAACACATCCCTCTCGACGAACTAGTCGCCCTTCTGCACGGCGACAATCCCATCCTGCCCGCCGCCGCGTACTATCGCCTGTCGGCGCTGCCCCAAGACGACCTGGCTATCTTAGAGGATGCGTGGCACGGGCTGCCGGTTGAACGGCGGCGGACGCTGCTCACCCAGTTGAACGTGGTCAGCGAGGCCAATTTCGAGATGGATTTTCGAGCGGTGGCGGAAATGGCGCTGGACGACGCCGACGGCGAGGTGCGCCGCGGGGCAATCGCCTGCCTGTGGGAAGTCGAGACGCCATCGCTGATGCGCCGCCTGATGGATATCCTGACCCACGATCCTGCGACAGAAACGCGCGAGGCCGCCGCCTCTGCACTGGGCCGGTTCGTGTTGTTGGGCGAGTTGGAAGAGCTGCCACAGGGCACAGCAGCGCCCGTGGAGGACCTGCTGCTGGAGATCTGCGGCGAACCCACCGAGCCGCTCGACGTGCGGCGGCGCGCGCTGGAATCGTTGGGCTATTCGGGCCGGACGGAAACCGTCGCCTTGATCGAGGATGCCTACGATCACGACGCGCTCAGGATGCGAGTCAGTGCGGTCTTCGCGATGGGGCGCAGCGCAGACAACCGCTGGGCAGACTATGTCCTGCGGGAGCTGGAAAGCTACGAGGCGGAAATGCGCTACGAAGCCGCGCACGCCGCCGGCGAGCTGGCATTGGCCGAGGCAGTGCCGGGGCTGATCGCGCTGCTGGAAAGTGACGACGTCGAGTTGGTCTCTGCCGCCGTGTGGTCGTTGGGTGAAATCGGCGGAGCGGAGGCGCGGCGCGGCCTGACCGAACTGTCCCTGCTGACCGACGACGACGATTTGCTGGAAGCGATTGACGATGCCCTGGCGATGGCTTCTCTGATGGAAGGTGCCCTGGGCCTGATAGACCTGCCGGACGTGGATTCGCTCGACGGCGGGGAGGGCTAGTGGACCTTCTCGTCCAAATCCTGCTCAACAATATCATCCCCATTTTTCTGGCAATTGGCGCGGGCGTCGCGCTGGCTCACCTCGCAGACGTAGACCCATCGACGCTGAGCAAGGCGGTGTTGTACGTCTTCTCGCCCTGCCTGGTCTACACGCTGCTGACCGACATCGAATTCCAATCCGACGAGGTGGTGCGCATCGTCGTGGCGACGGTAGCCAACGTGACGATCAGCGGCGCGCTGGCCTGGGCTATCGGACGGGTCCTCGGCCTGAGCCGCGTTTTGACCACCGCGTTGATGCTGGCAGCGATGTTCACCAACAGCGGAAACTACGGCCTTTCGCTCAACAACCTGGCCTTTGGCGAGGAAGCATTGGCACGAGCGGCCATCTTCTTCGTGACCAACTCGGTGCTGGCCTATACCATCGGCATCTACCTGGCCTCCAGCGGCAGGCTGACCGCCCGCGAGGCGTTGAAATCGCTGCTCAGCATCCCGCCTATCTACGCGGCGCTGCTGGCGCTGGCGACGGCGGTGACGGGTATCAGGCTCCCGGGACCGGTCATGACTTCCGTCCGAATCCTGGGCAGCGCCTCCATCCCGGTCATGCTTCTAATCCTGGGCATCCAGATAGCAAGCGCGCGACGGCTGGTCAACGTAAGGCTGGTGGGGCTAGCCAGCAGCCTCCGGCTGGTGCTGGGGCCGGTGGTGGCGCTGGTGTTGGTCACCCTGCTCCAGTTGAGCGGTCCCGCGCGGCAGGCCACCGTGGTGGAGGCCAGCATGCCCACGGCAGTGATGGTGACGGTCCTGGCAACCGAATTCGACATCGAACCGGCTTTCGTCACGAGTTCCGTGGTGCTGTCCACGCTCCTCAGCCCGATCACGCTGACGCTGTTGATAGCTTTCCTGAGCTGACCACCGTTCGCTGCCGCAAAAGGGGATTTACCGAACGAAGCACTTAGAGGCTATCCGTAGAATGTTTTTTGCGACCTTTTTTGCAAGGGGCTTAAGCCCCTTGTCCGCATTTACAGATAGACTCTTAGAGGCGCGCAGGCACTACTCTACTAGTTCGACGAGATGGTCGACAAAGGTAGTGGGGTCGAGAGGCTTGGGGTGATAGGCATCAAAGCCCGCACGGATGGCGTCGCGGGCCACACCAATCGAGTGAAAAGCCGTTATAGCAACGACGGGGATGTGGGCGGTACGGGAGTTGGCGCGTATTTCGGCCAGCGTTTCCCAGCCGTCCATCTCTGCCATCGCCAGGTCCATGATGACCAAGGTTGGGTCAAGCTCGTCGAGTGCGGCCAGGCACTCACGCCCATTGCGAGCGACGTGGACCTCGCAACCGTGATAGCGCAGTAAATCCGACACCATCTGGATGCTGTCGCGTTCGTCCTCGACAATTAAGACCCGCCACTGGCTGGTGACCATATGGTTTTCTCCACGGCGTCGGGCAGAGTACGAAGGGGTGAGGGTCGCCGCTACCCAGACGCAATCTCGCGAACACAGCGTACTATTTCACACATGAACGTATCCAATAAGAACGGTTTCGCAATATATCCATCGAAACCGGCGGCCAGAACTCGCTCCTTGTCGCCCCGCATGGCGTGCGCCGTCAGGGCAATAACCGGCACGTGGGCCGTCTTGGGATTAGCCCGCACCCGCTTGATCATCTCCCAGCCGTCCATTTGCGGCATCGAGAGGTCCAGCAAAATGAGCGTTGGCGTCACATCGGCCAGCACCTTCAACCCTTCCAACCCATCTTCGGCGGTGAAGACTTGCGCGCCATAGTGCTGTAGAACTCCCTCTGGAACGCCCAGATTGTGGGGATCGTCCTCGACGATGAGAACCGTCCACTCGGCCACTTCGCGTTCAAAAAACATGAGCGACCTCTCTTTACGACAACGGCTGGGACCCGGCAGCGCGTTCGTCTTCGGCGACCAGCGGCAACTGGACGGTGAACGTGCTGCCTTCGCCTACCTGGCTTTTAACCCGCACACTGCCGCCCATCATCATCGCGAGATTGCGGACGATAGCCAGCCCAAGGCCAGTGCCACCATGCTGGCGCCGCGCGGTGCCATCGACCTGCCGGAACTCGTCAAAGATGTACTCCTGCGCATGAGGAGGAATGCCAATCCCGGTGTCGCTGACGACAATCGCCCAGCTATCTCGTCCCTGTTTTCGGACGGCAAGCTCCACGCGCCCCTTCTCCGTAAATTTGAAGGCATTGCCAAGCAGATTGAGCGCAATCTGGTTGAGGTAGTCTGGATCGCCAACAATCGTATCGGGAAGCTGGTCGTCAAGCCTGGTTTTCAACACCAGCCCTTTCTCGTCTGCCAAACCCTGAGTCTGGGCGACGACGTTGTCGAGCCACTCGCGGAGGTTGAAGGGCGTTTTGATCAGTTCGACGCGCCCCGCCTCGATCTTTGACAGGTCCAGCACGTCGTCAATCAGGGCCAGCAGGCTGCGGCCATTGGCGAAAACACGCTCTTGATATTCGCGCTGCTGCTTGCTCATCTCACCCACCATCCCTGCCAGGCTCATCTGTGTGTAGCCGATGATGGCATTGAGCGGCGTGCGTAACTCGTGTGATATCGTCGCCAGAAACTCGCTCTTAAGCCGGTTGGCCTCTTCGGCCTGCTTGCGAGCTTCGATCAACTCGCGGTTTGCCTCAAGCAGGCGCTCGGTTTGATCGCGCAGCCTGGCTGTGCGCTCGTCTACCTTCCGTTCTAGCGAGGCGGCCAGCTCACCAAGGTCGCCAATGGTCAGGTAGCCCAAGCGGACGACCAGGTAGACGAAAACCGCACCAAAGAGGAAGACCACGCCAGTCAGGACTAAGACGACTCCCCGCAGCCCGGCCAGCGTGAAAGCCGCTGCGGCCAGGTATCCTAACAGGAAGAAGGCCATCAGGAACGTCAGCGCATTCCAGAAGCGGGCGTACTTGCGACCTCGTACCAGGGGCAGAACTTGCCTGGTGCCCCAAATGGACAACAGCATGACCGCTGCCCCCAGGAGAATAAGGGTGCTGGTGAGCATATCGCCAAATACCATCGCCATCTCTTTCCACCGAGTCACATCCTCTTGCCCGATCCTGTGAGCGGATGCAAAGGCAAGCGGAATGTGGCAAGTCTGTTCCGGCCAATTTCTGATCAAGCTGAGTATAGTCCAGGGCTCTGTTTCACAGGGTAAAGAAGGCCCAAAATAGCGTTACAGATTCGTAACAATATTGCCCACGTTGGGCCAACAGTACCCCATCTGAGATGGCGCGCCCCATGCTATAATCGCGGCATCACCAGGAAGGATACACATCCCGTGCCCCAAGTCTCCAATATCCTCATCGCAATCACCGGAATCGCAGCGGGGGGCGTGGCGAACGTTCTGGCAGACGACCTGCCCGCCCGCCAACGACCCCGCCAACCGCACTGCCCTTACTGCGGCCACCCTCGCCACCCGCTGGCCTGGCTGGGTCTTGGGGCGTTGCTCAGCAACCAGGGGCGCTGCGCAGCCTGCTCGCGCTCCCTCCCCTGGCGACACCTGGCCGTGGAACTCACCCTGGCGGCGGCTTTCGTCTTCTTGTGGGGCCGCTACGGTCCCAGCAGTGTTGGCTTGTTCTTCACGCTTTACGTCTGGCTGTCGGTGCTGATTACGGTGATCGACGTGGAGCACCGCCTGATACTGCACGTGGTCATGGGACCGGCCATCCTGCTGGCGCTGGTCGAGGCTGCCGTCACGCCCCGGCTGCCTTTCCTGGACGCGCTCCTGGGCGGGGCGATTGGGTTTGGAGTGGTGTTTGGGATTTTCGTGGCGGGCGAAGGTTTCCGGCGGCTGCTGGCCCGCCTGCGGGGCGAGACGATCGACGAGGTGGCCTTTGGCTATGGCGACGTGACGCTGGCGACCTTTGCCGGGCTGGTGGTGGGCAGAGAGAGCATCGGCCTGACGTTGGTGCTGATGGTCTTTATCGGCGGGATCGTGGCCGGGCTTTTCTTGCTGTACCGGGGAATCATCCGCCGCAACTACAGCGTCTTCACGGCTCTCCCCTACGGCCCGAACATCATCATCGCCATGCTGGTCATTCTCATCTGGCAGAAGGACCTGGGCGTCCTGCTGCGCCAGGCCCTCTACGGAGGTGGCGGTTAGTCCTGGCGGCCAATGACCCCGCCGCCCAACACCCACTCCCCGTCGTAAAAGACAGCCCCCTGCCCCGGCGTGGCATCGCGGACCGGCTGGTCAAAGACAACCTCGGCACCGCCGTCGGCTAGCGGCGTGATCGTGGCCGGTACCTCGCGGGCCTTGTAGCGAATCTTGACCCCGGCGCGCACCGGTCCATCCGGCGCAGTCCCGGCAATCCAGTTGACGCCGCTGACCCGCAGGCGCTCGTCGCCCAGTTCGGCGCGGTAGCCGACGACCAGCGCGTTGCGGGCCGGTTCGGTGCGGAGCACGTACAGCGGCTCCGGCGCGGCGATGCCCAATCCCTTGCGCTGGCCGATGGTGTAGTTGGGCAGGCCGCTGTGCTGGCCCAATACCTCCCCAGCCTGATTGACAATCGGTCCCGGCGCGATCAGTTCCGGGGTGTGATCGCGCAGGAAGCGCCGGTAATCGCCGTCGGCCAGGAAGCAGAGGTCCTGGCTCTCGCCCTTGCTGGCAACCGGCAAGCCGAATCGCTCCGCCAGGGCGCGCACTTCGGCCTTGGTGTGGCTGCCCACCGGAAACATGGCGTGGGCCAGTTGGTCCTGGCGCAGCACGCTGAGGACGTAGCTCTGGTCCTTGGCCGGGTCCACACCCTTGAGCAATTGCAGCGTGCCATTCTCAGCCTGGGCCACGCGGGCGTAGTGGCCTGTCGCCAGGAATTCGGCGTCGAGCGCCAGGGCGTGCTGCAAGAGGTGGGTGAAGCGGATGTGGCGGTTGCAGGAGAGGCAGGGGTTGGGCGTTACACCGGCGCGGTAGCTGTCCAGGAAGAAATCGACCACGTGTTGCTTGAAGGCGGCCTGCATGTCCACCACATAGAAGGGGATGTCCAGCAGGGCGGCCACGCGGCGCGCGTCGGCCATCTGGTCGGGCGTGCAGCAGCGGTTGGCTGGCGAGTCTGGCCCGCTCTCCTCCGCCCAGAGGCGCATCATCACGCCCACCACGTCATAGCCAGCCTCGACCAGCAAGGCCGCGCTGACGGAGCTATCCACGCCGCCGCTCATGGCGACGACGACTCGCGTAGATTCGCTGTTCATCGCTCCACGCGGCTCAGACGGCGGCCAGCTTCCCACTCAACTCGCGCACCCTGGCGACCTTGTCCGGCAGCACGTCCAGCACGCGCTCGACGTGGACTTCGGTGGACCCGCGCCCCAACGTCAGGCGCAGGCCGCCCAGCGCCCATTCCGGCCCGAAGCCCATCGCGGTCAGCACGTCGGACGGCTCCGGGTCGCCGGTCTTGCAGGCCGAGCCGCTGCTGGCGGCGATGCCTGCCACGTCCAGGTGGACCAGCAGGTTGTTGCCGTCCACGTCCTCGAAGGCGAAGCTGGCGTTGTTGGGCAGGCGGTGCTGCGGATGGCCGGTGAGCTGCGCGCCGTCGATCTGGTCCAGCACGCCATCGACCAGGCGAGCGCGCAAGGTGTGGTAGTGTGCGGCGTCGGCGTCACGCCGCTCGTGGGCGATTTGCAGGGCCTTCGCCATGCCGACGACGTAGGGCACGTTGGACGTTCCGGCGCGCCTGCCGCGCTCGTGGCTGCCGCCGCTCTGCGAGGGCACCAACTCGATGCCCTGGCGCACGTAGAGGATTCCTACGCCCTTCGGGCCGTAGAACTTGTGGGCCGACAGCGCGAGAAGATCGACGCCAAGCTCGCCCACGTCCAACGAGAGTTGTCCGGCTCCCTGCACGGCATCGGTGTGCAGATACACGCCAGCCTCTCGCGTGACAGCGGCGATTTCGGCGACGGGCTGGACGGTGCCTACCTCGTTGTTGGCTAACATCACGCTGACGAGCGCCGTGTGCGGGCGCAGCGCGGCACGGATGTCGTCGGGGTCTACGCGGCCATAGCGGTCCACCGGCACCACGGTCAGTTCGACGCCGAACCTGTCGCGCAGTTGCTCGGCGGTCTTGCCGACGGCGTGATGCTCGACGGGCGTGGTGATGATATGAACCGGCCCACCGTCGCGCTGCGCGCGCCAGGCGACGCCACGCAGCGCCAGGTTGTTGCTCTCGGTGGCGCAACTGGTGAAGACGACCTCGTTCGGGGCGCAGTTCAGCACCGCCGCGATATCCTGCCGGGCGGTCTCGATGGCCTCCTCGGCTTTGCGCCCCAAGGCGTGCACCGACGAGGGATTGCCATACGATTCGCCGAAAAAAGGCATCATCGCCTCAAGCGCGTGGGGATCAACCGGCGTCGTGGCGGCGTGGTCTAGATAGATGGGTTCGACTGTCATAGGCCTATTACTCGTCGTCAAAAATCCTCTGGCGTGGTGCCGAGTCTAACACCGATATAGACGTTTGTCGATGAGAGTGGAATGGTGGAGTGTTCTGGACTGAACGGAACCCAAAAAGACCGAGAGGGCTTTCGGCAAGCCCTCTCGGTCCCGCTACCGATGATACACACTATCCAGGAAACTCCCAATACTGAACTCATTGTAGGTTCTTATCGCGTCACCGTCTATGGCCCTCTTGGACTATGACCCTATTACCCAAGGACTATGTTTTGATGGCCTTTTCACAAGAACTACTTGCCGCTGGTCCCCGGCTGGAATATCATTTGGGTTGCCTGATGCACCTTTCTGCGCCGTCCGGCAAGCGTCTCAATGGATTGGGCGACGAGCACAAAGGCTATTTGCCGGACGAGGCACTTAGCTACTCATGATTACTCAAGATCAAAGGAATGGCTGTGAGCAATATCCAATCGGTTCATGGACGTGAGATTCTCGACTCGCGGGGGAACCCGACCGTCGAGGTTGTAATCGTACTCGAAGATGGCAGTCAGGGCAGAGCCGCCGTGCCATCCGGGGCTTCGACGGGAGAGCACGAAGCGCTCGAATTGCGCGACGGCGACGGGGCACGCTACGGGGGCAAGGGTGTGAGCAAGGCGGTGTCGAACGTGAACGGACCGCTCGCCAAGGCGCTGGCGGGCATGGACGCCACCGACCAGAGCGCGCTCGACCAGGCGATGCTCGACCTGGACGGCACCCCGACCAAGTCAAAATACGGGGCCAACGCCATCCTGGGCGCGTCGCTGGCCGCCGCCAGGGCCGCCGCCGACAGCCAGGGGCAGCCGCTCTACCGCTACCTGGGCGGCGACGAGGCGGTGACGCTGCCGGTCCCGATGATGAACATTCTGAACGGCGGCAAGCACGCCGCCGACAGCACCGACCTGCAGGAGTTCATGGTGATGCCTGTGGGGGCAAGCAGTTTCTCGGAGGGGCTGCGCTGGGGCGCGGAGATCTATCACGGTTTAAAGAAGGTGCTCAAGGGCAAGGGCCACAGCACCAACGTCGGCGACGAGGGTGGTTTCGCGCCGAGCCTGGGCAGCAACGAGGAGGCCATCGAGGTGATCCTGGAGGCGATCCAGGCGGCTGGCTACCAGCCCGGCGAGCAGGTCCGCATCGCGCTCGACCCGGCGGCCAGCGAAATCTACGAGGATGGCAAGTACCACCTGGCGAAGGAAGGCCGCAGCCTGACCGGCGAGGAGATGGTCGATTTTTACGCCGACTGGATCGAGAAGTACCCGATCATTTCCATCGAGGACGGGCTGGACGAGAACGACTGGGACACCTGGGTGTTGATGATGGAGCGCGTGGGAGACCGGCTGCAAATCGTGGGCGACGACCTGCTGGTGACGAACGTCGAGCGCGTGGAGCGGGCCATCGAGTTGGGGGCGAGCAACTCGCTGCTGACCAAGGTTAACCAGATCGGCACGCTGACCGAGAGCATCGCCGCCGTGCGGCTGGCGCAGGAGAACGGTTGGACGGCGGTCATGTCGCACCGCAGCGGCGAAACCGAAGACCCGATCATCGCCGATCTGGCGGTGGCGCTAAACACGGGGCAGATCAAGACCGGCGCGCCTGCCCGCAGCGACCGGGTTGCCAAGTATAACCAACTGCTGCGTATCGAGGAGGAGTTGGGCGCGAAGGCGGTCTACCCCGGTATGGCGGCTTTCCGCGTCAAGTCGTAGCGGCAGGTGACGAGCGCCCCCGCTCGCCCGGAGGGAGGTGGTAGGGGGTTGAAAGCAAACGACAGCACACAAGCAGGACGGGCCACGCCCGACCTGAACCGGACCAAGATCGTCTGCACGTTGGGACCGGCCTCATCTGACGAGAAGACGCTGCGCGCCATGATCCAGGCGGGAATGGACGTGGCGCGCATCAATCTCTCTCACGGCAAGCACGAGGAACACGCAAACCGCATCGGCATGGTGCGCCGCATGGCCGACGAGACCGGACGCGTGGTAGCCATCATGGCCGACCTGCAAGGTCCGAAAATCCGTATCGGGCACATCGCCAACGAACCGTTGATGCTGCACGAAGGCGAGGAGGTGACGCTGACCGCCGGTGATACGGCCACCATCGACGGCATCATCCCGGTGCCCCACCCGGAGATCGTCCGGGACGTGGCAGTGGGCGGCAGCGTGTGGCTGGACGACGGCATGTTCGAGTTGTCCGTCGTGGACAAGAGCCAGGACAAGGCACGGTGCCGCGTGGTCACGGGCGGGCCGCTGGTATCTCGAAAGGGGATCAGCGCGCCGGGCGTGAAGATGGAAGTCGCTTTCCTGACTACCAAAGACCTGGCAGACCTGCGGTTTGCCATCGAGCAGACCGTGGACTACGTCGCCATGTCGTTCGTACGGACTGACGAGGACATCAGGCACTTGCGCCGCTTGATGCACGAGTTCGGTGCAAACATACCCATCGTCGCCAAGATAGAGCGCCCGGAAGCGTTGGAGAACGTCGAGGGCATCGTCCGGGTCTGCAACGCGGTGATGGTGGCGCGCGGCGACCTGGGCATTGAAGCGCCTGTCGAAGAGGTGCCCGCCTACCAGAAACGCATCATCCGGATCTGCAACCACGCCGGACGCCCGGTCATTACGGCCACGCAGATGCTCAACTCGATGATCCTGAACCCCCGACCCACCCGCGCCGAATCGAGCGACGTTTACAACGCCATCCACGACGGCACGGACGCCGTCATGCTCTCCGGCGAGACGGCTGTCGGCCAGTATCCGGTCAGGGCGGTGAAGACGATGGCCCGCATCGCCCAACGGGCCGAGGCGCACTTTCCCTACGAGACCTGGGAAGTCGAGGAGGAAAAAGAGGGCCACACGCACTCGATTCCAGATGCTATCGGGCGGGCAACGTGCAGCATCGCCAAGGAATTGAACGCGAAGGCTATCATCACCAGCACCCGCTCCGGATACACGGCGCTCCAGGTGGCCCGGCACCGGCCCCGAACGCGGCTGATCTGCACCACGCCCAGCGCCGAGACCCACCGGCGCATGGCCCTGGTGTGGGGGGTGGAAGCGCTGCTGGCCGAGGAGTACCACCACACCGACCAGATGATCGAGGTGACGATGCGCGCGGCGACCGAGGCCGGGCTGGTGGAACAGGGCGATCTGGTGGTCATCACCGCCGGGACACCCACGGCGCACCAGGGACAGACCAACCTGCTCAAGGTTCACTGGGTGGGCGAGACTGAGAAATTGTAGGGTGTAAGGGCTAGACGAATCAAACCGGGCACAGCGTGCCGTGCCCCTACTCAGGTCTGCATTCCAAGGACGTTTGATCCCTCGGTTAGAGGTCGTCTACGTCGTAGGTGATGCCAAAATCGGCGTCGGTCACGGGCGAGGTCGAGGGGCGGGGCGCAGGGCGCTGGAGGGGCACTTCTCCCACCTGGGATTCACCACAGTAGGGACACAGACTCCACGGCAGGTCGAGCAACTGGTCACAATTCTGGCAGGGTTTCTTGAGCTTGGTGTGGCAATAGGGACAGACGCGCCAGCCGTCTTTGACGTGTTGCCCGCAGCCGGGGCAAACGGCTGTGTCTTCTATCTCGCGCAGCAGGGCCTCTTCTTCGAGCGAGCGCTGGTACTGCTCGGAGAGCGTCTCCTGCGGGCGCAAGATGAGGTATACGAGCAGGCCGGGCACGTTCAGGACGGTGACGACCAGGGCAGCCAATATCTGGGTGAATACGTCGCGCGAGCGGGCGCGCATATCGCGGAAGGTCCAGATTATCATCGCCAGCCACAGCGCGGTGAAGACGGCGCTCACCAGCGCGGCGATGGTCAGCAACGCTCCGCTGACTTGCTGGAAATCGAAGGGCACTACGCGGCTCCTTGGAACATTCGTCTGTCGCCCTGAGTGGCGGGAATTATACATCCCGGACGGATATTACGCATCTGGCGAGTTGTGTGCGCGCGCGATGTGACTATCATAGGGAGCGAGTGTGGCGAATCATCACTCGCCAGCCGAGGAGAGGGACCTGAGCAAGCAAGGGCAATACCAGCCTACTATTCGCGAATTGCCCAGCGGCGAGCGCCCGCGCGAACGCCTGGCCCGGCTGGGCGCGTCCGCGCTGTCGGACTCGGAGTTGTTGGCGATTATCTTGCGGGTGGGTGTTGGCGGGGAGAACGTGGTCCGCGTGGCGGAGCGTTTGCTGGCCCGCTTTGGCGGCTTGAGCGGCCTGGCGCGGGCAACTATCGCGGAGATCGAGCGCGAGCACGGCATCGGACAGGCCAAGGCTGTGCAGATGAAGGCGGCTTTTGAACTGGGGCGCAGGCTGCTGGTGGAAGCGCCGGACGAACGGCCCCAGGTCACCTCGCCTGCGGAGGCGGCAGCGCTGGTGACGGCGGATATGGCCCACCTGCAACGCGAGGAACTCCGTGTGATTCTGCTCGACACGCGCCACCGCGTGGTGCACCTGCAAACGGTCTACGTGGGTAGTATCAACGCCTCGCTGATCCGGGTCAGCGAACTGTTTCAGGAAGCGATCACACGCAACTGCCCGGCGCTGGTCGTGGCCCACAATCACCCGTCCGGCGACCCGACGCCCTCGCCGGAGGACGTGCAGGTCACACGACAACTGGTCGAGGCGGGACGCCTGCTCGACATCGACGTTTTGGACCACCTGATTATCGGGCAGGGAAGCTACGTGTCGCTGAGGGAACGCGGTCTCGGCTTCGACTGAGATGTATCTCAACCAAGCCAACCACCAAGGAGGAAGTCATGCCTGAAGAGCAAGTTTTCCAGATCATTCTCTTGCCACGGGAGGACTACTGGAGTTGGGTGCAGGCCATCCGTGACTACGTGGTTCAGTTTGGCATTCCGGTCACGCCGACGCCAGACAACGCCGCCGATTTTCACCGGCCCCAACAGACCGTGACGGTCATCAACTTTCCTGATGCCTACCCCGAACAGGGGGACATTGCCGACTGGTTTGCGATCAATGCCCCCGACGTCAAACTCGACATCATCGAGGCGAGCAGCCCGGAGACGCTGCGAGGCATTCTGATGGGGCGTATCACCAGCAACGAGCGGTTTGGCACAACCGAAGCAGCGTCAGCGCCGCAACCAGCTCCCCCTGCCCCGGCACCAGCACCTGTGCAGCCTGTCCCCGGCGCGGGACCCGGCATCGCGCTACAATGGCCCACCGACCACGATTACGTCACCCAGGCGTTCGGCATTAATCCTGACGCCTACCGGCGCTTTGGGCTGCCGGGCCACGAAGGCATCGACATCCGCGCGCCGCGCAATTCCAACATCTACGCCTGCGCCGACGGGGTGGTCATCCGGGCAGAGCGTGACCCAGGCAGCGGGGCTTACGGCATGCACGTACGCATCAGGCACGCCGGTGGCTACAAAACGGTGTACGCTCACCTGATCGACGTGAAGGTCAGCGTGAACGATCAGGTGAAGGCGGGCCAGTTGATCGGCCTGGCCGATAACACGGGTAACTCTTTTGGGGATCACCTGCACCTGACGCTCAAGCTGGAAGGGGCCACCGCCGCCGGGCAAACCAATTATCCCTACGACATCATCGACCCGACTCCCTTCCTCATCCCCTTCGACGAGACACCGCGCCCGGAGCAGCCCCCGGCCCCTACGTGGGCTTTCGACAAATGCCTGGTGGGGGTGCATGGCCGGGCGGACGGGCCGATGGAGGAGGCCGATTGGCCTGCTGTGGAAAGCGCCAACGTCGAGGCGCTGAAGCTGCTCAGTTGGGCCAGGGGCGAGGACGTGGACCGCGCGCGGGAGATCAACCCCAACATGTTCATCCCGGTGCGGGCGAAGTTCAGCTTTGGGCACGACAAGATCAGCCCACAGCAGTTCGTCGAGACGGTGGCTGCCGACCTGGAACGGCACTACGACCGGGGTATCCGCTATATCGAGGTGCACAACGAGCCAAATATCACGATCGAAGGCTGGGGAACCAGCTGGCGGGACGGCTCGCAGTTTGCCGCTTTCTTCCTGGAGTCTGTCGAGTTGCTCAAGCAGCACTTCCCTGAGGCCAAGTATGGCTGGCCCGGCTGCTCGCCCGGCCCCGGCATCGACGGCCAACGTTTCTACATGTGGGACTTCATCCGGGGGGCGCGCGAGGCGATTGAGGCTGCCGACTGGCTGGGCGTCCACTGCTACTGGCGGGGTGCGAATGACCAGAACGTCTTTGCCATCCAGACCGGCCTCGAATACCAGGCTTTCCGAGATCAATGGCCTGACAAGCTGATCCTGATTACCGAGTTCAGCAACACGAGCCAGGACGTGGACAAGGCTATCAAAGCGCGCCAGTACGTGAAGTACTTCCAGCACCTTCGCAACCAGCCGAACGTGGGCGCGGCCTTCTCGTTCGTCGTCTCGGCGTCGTCGTACTTCCGGCACGAGGTGTGGCGCAGCGAGGGGGGCAGGTTGTCGGCTATTCCGGGGGCCATCGGCGCGCGGCCTGCGTTCTGACCCCAGGCCCGACGACAGCACGAAGCATACAGCGCTTTGCGATTGCGAAGCGCTTTGTTTTTCGGGCTAGGGCGCGCTCAACAGGCTCATTTCGGCCACGTAGACGCTAAAGGCGTGGCCTGAGGCGTAGAAGCGAAAACCGATGATGGCTTCGGGTTTTTGCGTTTCGGGCAGGAGCGTCATCAGGTTGCCGGACTCGTAGGTGTACCAGCGATCTGGGGCGACGCGCTCGTGCTCGATGGGGCAGGTATCGCAGCGCAGCGGCAGTTCCAGACCAGGATTATGGGTGACGTAGAAGCCATGCACCCACTCGCGCCGGTCGCCATCCTGGTCGCGAAAGTCTATGCGCAACATGAGGGGGCATTCGCTACCGGCGATGCCGCAGGTGGAGAGGGATTGCTCCTCCACGCGGAACGTGGCGCGGACTTCCAGATAGGTCATGTCGCTGGGCCGAGGATCGAAGATTTGTTCCAGGCCAATCTCGCCGTGGTCGAATTCGATATTGCCGAATAGATCACTGGAGCGGTCTAACAAGACGACCGGGCGGCCCTCAAAGATGATCGACGAGGCCATGCCCGTTGGCTCGGTGCCAAGGGTGTATGGCTCCCAACCCGCCATATCGGGCAACCGGAAATTGCCGTTGTCGAGCAGATCGTGTTCGGCGTCTTCGATACGGGGCTGTTCGCCGGGGCTGGTGACCGTGACGCGTTCGTCGGGATCCAGGCTCACGACGCGGTTGGTCTCGTTGGTCACTTCTGCCAGTCCCTGGCGAGTGGTGACGCGGGTCTCGCCGTTGGAGACATCCAGGAGATAGTGACCGGCCCGGCCAAAGAAGGCTGTCGCTTGCTCGGTGCTGATGGTGAAGCCCGCCGGGCGGCTGGTGGCGGTCAGCAAGCGCGTCTCGCTGTTGCCGTCGCGGCTGGTGCCGGTAATGGCGTACTGGCGGGGATTCAGGCCGAAACGCGGGGCCAGCGCAGACTCGAGCGTCACGTCGGTGTCGTGATGCAATACCCACTCGGCCACCAGCCTATCGGTGTGCGGGTCTCTGAACGAGAGCAGCCCCTGGGAGGCCGAATCGGTGGTGATGCGCGCGCCAGGCTCCACGTCGTTACGGACGTCGGTGACGGCGATGGCTTCGCCGGTGTCGGGGGGCACGACGCTCACCGTGCCCCGGTTGACCGATAGGGTCACGTCCATTGGTACCTGTGACTGGAAGATAAACCACTGGACACCGTACAGGATGCCGCCGCAGATCAGCAAGAACACGGTAAAAGCGGCCAACAAGACGTTGAGGGCAAAACGTTCGGGATTAGCACGCATCAGAGATCAGGCCGATGTCAGGTCGGTCACCAGGAGAAGTGCACGTCGAAAGCGTCCAGGTCGCCACTGGCTTCTTGCCAGGTCACGTCGACGCGCTTGACCCTGGCGGACGGCGAGCCGACGTGCAGGAAATCGATATAGGCTTCGAGTTGCTCGCGGTTGCCTTCGGCCACCGTTTCGACGGTGCCATTGAGGTTGTTGCGCACCCAGCCCACCAGTCCCAGCCGGTTTGCCTCCTGAATGGTGTAGCCGCGAAAATGGACTCCCTGCACCAAGCCGTGAACGATGGCATGGATCCGTTGTTGGGGAGCCTGGGCCATGTCGTTAGGGTCGGCCATCACCTCGCTCCTCAAATGACGAGCCATCTCCGGCGGCGGGATGGCTCGTGGGTCATGTCGCGATTATACCGTGCAGTGCGGGAATGCCAACATTTGGCCGATGGTAGCTTCTTTCTGGCGGACGCGCAGAGCCATACTGCCGTTCGCATAGCGCGCGCTGTCACATCGGTGCGTGTGGGAAAAAATACGTCGGGCAGGCGCGCGGCGCGGTCGAATCGCCCTTGACAACGCTACGGGGGTTCGCTACCATGTGGCGTTATATGTATGCGACATCACAAACGAATTCTGGGAGGAGGTGATGTCGGGTCCGACTGCTCTCACAGTCGTTTAGCGCCGGGACTGCCCAATCCCTATGCTGTCTGCACGCAGGTCGCAATGGACCTGTAGCTACATGTCTGCTGATGAAACTTGCACAGTTGATTGAGGAGAAGTGCGAATCATGAAGCACAAGAGATTGCTGCTGCTGTTTGGCATACTACTCATTGCCTCATTGGCCCTGGCTGCTTGCGGCGGCGCGCCCGCTGAGGAGGAAGAGGCTCCTCCCCCAGTCGAAGAAGAGGAAGTGGCCGAAGAAGAGCCCGTGGAAGAAGAACCCATGGAAGAAGAGGTGGTGGAGTGCGTGGCCGAGAGCGACACCACCAAGGTTGAGGTTTGCCCCGGCGAGAAGATTCGTTTCGGCGGCGCAGCAGGCCTGACCGGCCCCCTACCCGGCCCCGGCGAGGACAACTCTAACGGCATGAAGCTGGCCGTGATAGACATCAACGAAGCTGGCGGTATCCTCGGCTTCGAGGTTGAGGTCGACGTTCAGGACGACGCCTGTGACGGCGATACGGGCACCAACGTGGCCAACCTGTTCGCAGCCGACCCGACCATCGTCGCGGTCAGCGGCATGATGTGCTCCGGCCCAACGCTGAGCGGCATCCCCATCTTCACCGAAGCCCGCATCCCGTTCATGACGCCCAGCGGCACCAACCCGGCTATCACTGCGGCCGATTGCGACATCTGCAACCGTCTGGTTCTCACTGACGCGCAGCAGGCCGCGTTTGACGCCGACTACGTGTACAACACGCTCGGCATCACCAAGGCTGCCGTGATGCACGACAACAGCGACTACGGGCTGGGTCTGGCCGAGTTGTTCCAGGCGGAATTCGAGGCACTGGGCGGCGAGGTCACGGCGCTGGAAGGCATCCAGGTGGGTGACACCGACTTCCGCGCGGTGCTGACGGAAGTCGCAGCCGATGCGCCGGAAATGGTCTTCTTCGGCGGCTACGAGACCGAAGCCGGTCTGATCGCGGCTCAAATGAAGGAGACCGGGCTGGCCGATGCCGCCTTCCTCAGCGACGACGGCGCCTACACCCAGGGCTTCCTCGAAGCAGCTGGCGCGGCGGCTGAGGGCCAGTACATTAGCTTCCCCTCCGGCGACGAAGTGGCCGACGCGAACGCGGACTTTGACGCCCGGTACGAGGCCGAGTTCGGCAACGTGCCTGACGACCTGGGGCCGTTCCACGCTAACAGCTACGACACCATCTTCGTCTTCAAGAACGCCATTGAGCAGGTCGGCGCGGTAGGCGACGACGGCAAGTTGACCATCGACCGCGAAGCGTTCATTGCGGCCGTGCGTGGCACCAGCAACCTGCAGGGCCTGACCGGCACGATCACCTGCGATGCGATCGGCGAGTGCGCTGCCGGTGGTATCCAGATCTACCAGGTGCAAGATGGTGAGTTCGTCCAGGTCAGCGGTTTCGGCCTGGAGTAGACAAAGCACACTTGAACAGTTGGATGATGGGGCGGGGCAACCTGCCCCATCGTCATGTTTGTCCGAATCCTCTAGAGACAGATCACTACTCTCATCACACACCCATGACGAAGTTTTGAACAAGGCATAGATCAATGCAAGAAGCCGCTCAACAAATCCAGCCAAAAGCAGGAGCGAGTCGGGGCATCTACGACCGCACGCAGCTTAACCGTGTTCTGTTGTACGTTTTTGGCGCGCTGATGCTTGCAGTCATCGCCTGGCGCATTGTGACGGTTGCGAACCAACAAGCATACCCGTTCAACTACTGGGCATTCCAGATTATCAACGGCTTGGTGTTGGGCGGCGTCTACGCACTCATCGCGTTGGGCTACACTCTGGTGTACGGAATTCTATTCATGATTAACTTCGCCCACGGCGAGGTAGTGATGATGGGCGGCTTCGCGGGTTTCTTCGCCCTACAGGCAGCCATCGCCTTGGGACTGACTGAAGCGGCAGCGCCTATCGCCATCCTCACCCTGGTTGTCATCACGGCCATCGGCATGGCGACATCCTCAGCTATTGGGGTCACCCTGGAGCGGCTGGCCTACCGCCCGCTGCGCAAAGCGCCCCGCCTGGTGCCGCTCATCAGCGCGATTGGCGCGTCCTTTTTCCTGCAACAGGCGGCGCTTATCATCTTTGGGGTGACACCACACAATTACAGCAAGCCACCTATCATTGACGGTGGCTGGACCCTGGGGGAGACCGGCATTTTTCTTTCCAAGACTGGTGTGGTTCTCTTTAGCACCTCGGTGTTGCTGATGTTTGGCCTCTTCGCCATCGTGCAGCGCACGAAGCTGGGCCGGGCGATGCGCGCTGTGGCCGAGGACAAGGACACGGCGGCGCTGATGGGCATGGACGTGGACCGCACGATCGCGCTCACGTTTTTGCTGGGTTCGGCGTTGGGGGGCGCGGGTGGGGTGATGCTCGGTTTCCACAACACGGTGATGCGCTTCAACACCGGGTTCATTCCGGGGCTGAAGGCTTTCACGGCAGCCGTGCTCGGCGGCATCGGCAACGTGCCGGGCGCGATGGTCGGCTCGCTGGTGCTGGGCATAGCCGAGGCGCTCGGACCCAGCCTGCTGGGCTTCCCGACCGAGTATAAGGACGTCATCGCTTTCACGCTGTTGGTCCTCCTGCTTATCTTCCGCCCAACCGGCATCTTGGGCGAGGTACTGAGCGAGAAGAAGGCGTAGAACCAATGCACACTAGAGACGGGTTGCGCTTCGGACTGATTTCGCTGGGCACACTGGCCTTTCTCATCATCATCGGCGTTCCGCAAACCGCAGGTAGCTTCCTGTGGCCGTTGTTTGCACTGGTCGTTTTGTTCATGGGCGCACAGCATGGACGGCGTGCGCCCGGCACGGCAGGGCCGCCCCTTACCGAAACCGTCGTGAATGGCTTGCTCACCGGGCTCATCGCGGGGGTTGGCACCAGTCTCGTCACGTATATATTTGCCAGCATGATGGCGAGCGGCGTGAAGATCCAGCCGGTGCTCGACAAGGTCGTCCCTGAAAACATGGCCGCCCTGACCCGGAGCACGAAGGAGGCTATCGAAGCCGGAGAGCCAATTGTAGGCGCGCTAGTCGGGCTGGCCCTCGTGCTGACAATGGCCGGGGGGCTCGGCGTTCTGGTGAGCCACCTGCTGGGCATAATGAGAAGCCGGGAACGACGAGAGTCTGAACAGCGGATGTTGGCAATCATAGGCCGCTGGCTCGCCATCGCGCTGCCATTCGTGCTTTTTGGCGTGGTGTTGCTCTTCGATGCCCCTGGCGTGCGTGTGGGGAAGAGTCAGGCCGACGAGTCTATCGCCCGGCTGCTGGTCGTCTTCGTCACGATTGGCGCGGGTTTGTTCGCCATGCGCCTCACCCGCGAGGGGGCAGAACGCTGGATCGTCGGCGTGGCACTGGGCGTGATCGTCTTTGTCCTGCCGTTGTTCATGGACCCATTCCAGAATTCGGTCATGAACTCGGTTGCCATATTCGTGATGCTCGGCCTGGGGCTCAACGTGGTGGTCGGTTTTGCCGGGTTGCTCGACCTGGGCTACGTCGCTTTCTTTGCTATTGGGGCCTACGTGTACGGGATGCTGGCCGCGCCCAACTCGATTGTGCTGCTTTCGTCACCAGGGTTCGGTGGTATCACCTTCTGGGTAGGTATCCCTCTCGCCATTATCGGCGCAGCCATTGCCGGTATACTGCTCGGCATCCCGGTGCTGCGCATGCGCGGCGACTATCTGGCTATCGTCACGCTTGGCTTTGGCGAAATTATCCGCCTGCTCTTGCTTAACATGCGTGAGGTCACTTATGGGCCACGCGGCCTGCACAACCTGCCGTCGCCCATTCTATTTGGGTTGAACCTGGGTGACCCGAGGGGCCTGCTCTATCTGGGCCTGGTTGGCTCGGTCATCATCGTCCTCATCACCGACAGGCTGAACAACTCAAGGCTGGGGCGGGCATGGATTGCGATGCGGGAAGACGAGGACGTCGCCCAGGCGGCTGGTATCAACCTCGTCGCCAACAAGTTGCAGGCTTTCGCTTTTGGCGCGGCTTTTGCCGGGCTGGGGGGTATCCTTTTCGCCGCCCGCCAGGTCAATATCTTCCCGGACAACTTCACGTTGTTCGTGTCCATCGACGTGCTTTCGCTCATCATCATCGGCGGGATTGGCAGCATTGAGGGCGTTATTCTTGGCTCTATCGCCCTGATCGGCTTGCCGGAGGTGCTGCGCGGCGTGGACGAGTTCCGCATCCTGGCCTTTGGCGCGTTGCTGGTCATCATGATGATCGTGCGCCCGGAGGGCTTGCTGCCATCGGCCCGACGCCAGAGAGAATTGCGACACGCCGAAGAGTTAGCCGCATCCTTAGCCGCCGAAAGCCCCGTGGGAGACTGACGACCGTGAACATTCTCGACGCAAGGGGAGTCACGAAGCGCTTCGGCGGCCTGACCGCCGTGAGCGAGGTCGATTTTGACGTTAAGGACAAGGTTATCTACAGCCTGATCGGGCCGAACGGCGCGGGTAAGACCACTTTTTTCAACTGCATCACCGGCTTCTATGCAGCGGAGGAGGGCGAGATTCTTTTCGACGGCATGCCGTTGACCGGCCTGCGCCCAGACCAGATCACCAGACTGGGCATCGCCCGCACCTACCAGAATATTCGGCTTTTCCAACAGATGACGGCCATCGAGAATATCCTGGTGGGGCAGCATCCCCGCATGCAGGCTACCGCTCTCGGTGCCATCTTCAGGCTGCCCAGCGAACGGGCGGAGGAGAAACGCGCTCTGGAGCGCAGCCTGGAGTTGCTGGATTTCGTCGGGATGCGCGGCAAAGGCGACGAGGTGGCCAGCAATCTGGCCTACGGCGACCAACGCCGCCTGGAGATCGCCCGCGCGCTGGCTTCGGACCCCCGCTTGCTGCTGCTCGACGAGCCGACGGCGGGTATGAACCCCCGCGAGACGACGGAGATGATGGCCTTTATTCAACGCCTGCGCGACGAGCTTGATCTGAGCATCATCCTGATCGAGCACGACATGAAGGTGGTCATGGGGATTTCGGACCGGGTGAGCGTCCTGGACTACGGTGTCAAGATTGCGGAAGGGACGCCTGGCGAGGTTCAGAGTGACTCGCGCGTGATCGAGGCGTATCTCGGACAAGAGGCCTGAGAGACGGAGGCAAGCCTGAGCATGGCCCTATTGGAAGTACAGGACGTCCACACCTATTACGGCAACATCCACGCGCTGAAGGGGGTGTCGGTGGAGGTGGACGAAGGGGAGATTGTGACGCTGATCGGCGCGAACGGCGCGGGGAAATCGACCACGCTTAAGACGATCAGCGGACTCACGCCGCCGACCCGCGGCAGGGTAATCCTGGATGGACAAGATATCACCGACATGCGGGCCCACGAAATCGTGGAGAAGGGCGTGATCCAGGCACCTGAAGGGCGGATGATCTTCACCCGCCTGACGGTGCGCGAGAACTTGCTGGCCGGTGCCTACGCCCGCACCGATACGGAGAATTTCCAGGGTGACATGGAGCGCCTATTCGAGACGTTCCCGGTCCTGGCCGAACGGCTCAACCAACTGGGGGGGACGCTCTCTGGCGGCGAGCAGCAAATGCTGGCCACGGCCCGCGCCCTGATGGGTAGACCGCGTGTGTTGCTGCTGGACGAACCGTCGATGGGGCTGGCACCGATGTTGGTGCGCGATATCTTTCGCGTGATTTCGGAACTCAACGAGCAGGGGACGACGATCCTGCTGGTCGAGCAAAACGCGCACATGGCGCTGGGTATCGCCTCGCGCGGGTACGTGATCCAGACCGGCGAGATCGTGCTGGCCGATAACACGGATGGCCTGCGCCAGAATGAGATGGTCCGCAAAGCGTACCTGGGCGAGGAATAAGCCAGGGGTCCCGACAATCCCTTGAAAAGCTAAGAGCAGTTGGCGCAGGCCAACTGCTCTGTTTCTTGTGGGTGGGATGGAGAAGCGTGTTACGCACCGGAGGCCGCGATGCTGTCGTCTTGCTTGGCGGCCAGCGCTTTGGCCCGAGGGCCGACCATGCGCTCGGTGCCGCGCATCAAACGGCCATAGTTCGGGCGGAGGGCGAACATGATGAGCAGCATGATACCGAAGCCCCCCAGCACGTAGACCCAGGGCAAACCCATATCTCTCGCCAGCAGGGTGAACATGATGGGCATGCTGACGGCGACGCAGGTGGAGGCCACCGAGGCATAGCCGCCCAAGAACAAGATGGCGGTGCTGATCGGGACCAGAATGGGGGCAGCCAGCGGCCAAAAGGCTGTCGCCACGCCGACGGTGGTGGCCGCGCCCGCGCCGCCCTTGAAATCGAGGAAGATCGACCAGTTGTGACCGGCTACCGCCGCGAAGCCACAGGCAGCCTCGACCCAGGGCACGCCGGGGACGAGCAAGCGCCCGATATAAACAGCGCCAAATCCCTTCGCCAGATCGCTCAGGCTGGTGATGAGACCGGCGTGGAACCCCGCCGCGCGCATGGCATTGGTGCCGCCAATGCGCCCGCTGCCGTGGTCTCGAATGTCTTTGCCGGTGTAGGCACGGACGACGTAGAGGCCCATCGGCACCGACCCCAACACGTAGGCGGCCAGGATGGCCAGGGCAACGATCAGATACTGTGGCATTGTGACTACTTCTCTCCTGAGGTTGAAACGACAAATGTGCGTTGTAACTGCAAAACTAATAACACCGCCGGTCTGTTCCCGTTACGTCGTACCGGGCACGATATTCAATTCGACCTCGCGCACGCGCCCGGCGACGATCTGGAAGACGCGCGCCACCGGTTGCCGCCTGCCATCAACGGAGACGATCAGGTTGAGGGCTTCGGGATAGTTGGCGTGGGCAACGTCTGCCGGTGAGGGCCTGGCACTGACTCCCCTGGGATGGGAGTGGTAAATGGCTAGCAGGTCCCAACCCTGCTTTTCGATGTCGAAATAGGCATCTATGAAATCCTGGTCGCCCAGGAGGAAACTGACTTCAGGGCTGGGCGAGTTGTTGTCGAGGGGGTAGACGCCCCTGACCTTGCCCCCCTGCCCGCCCAGCAGGCCGACCACTTCGACGCCAGGGTAAGCACGGGCGTGCGCGATAATCACGTCAAGCTGGGACTGAGAAAGTTGTAGAGACTGTGGCGGCATGGTTCCCTCGGCGGGGCGAAATTGTACCCTTTTTGACACGCCGCGTCCACAACAGGTATAATGGTCTGGCAAAGTTTAGTACCACCTAAATTTTACGGTTCCGGGTGCAATCGTGATTACCAACGAGCGAGAAGACTATCTCAAAACGATATACAAGCTGGAGGCCCAGAGTACGCCAGTGCGCAATACTGCTATCGCCGAAGCCCTGGGTGTCGAGCCGGGATCGGTGACGGGTGTCATGAAGCGGCTGGCCGAACTCAACCTGGTCAATTACGAGCCGTACCGGGGGGTGACGCTGACCGAGGCCGGAAAGAAGATTGCGCTGGAGGTCATTCGCCACCACCGCCTGATCGAACTGTACCTGACCGAAGCGCTCGGCTACTCGTGGGACGAGGTTGACGCCGAGGCGGAAATGCTGGAACACGTGATCTCGGAGCAATTCGAGGAGCGCATCGCCGACCTACTGGGCCACCCGGAGCACGACCCGCACGGCTACCCTATTCCCAGCAAGGATGGCGTGATGCAGCCCCACAACGACGTGCCCCTGACGGAACTGGAAGCGGGCCAGGAAGCCGTCGTCAAGCGTGTGAATGACGACGATCCTGAAATGCTGCGCTACCTGGGCAGCCTGGGGCTGCTGCCCGGCACCGTTATCGAGGTCATCGAGGTCGCGCCGTTTGGTGGTCCGGTCCACGTGATTAGCGGCGAGGCCAGACACGCGCTGGGGCCGGACGCCGCCTCTCAAATCTATGTCAAGGTCAGCGAACCCAGCGTGGACGCCTGAAGCGCGTCCGCTACGCTTATCTCCCCAACCTGGAAGTGATCCATGACCCAATACCAACGCGCTCATATTCCCGTCGTGCGCGATTCCGACAACATCCACCGTTGCGCCGTTGCCCTGCTGGAGGCGCTCGAGCAGCATAAAGGGGTGCAGTCGGCCAGGCTCGATACCGACACAGGCCACCTGACGCTTCAGTACAATCCCGACCTCATCAGCCTGGAGCGGGTCGATCAACTGGCGCAGGGGCTTGATGTGGAGCTTGGCCTGCACTACGCCGGCTGCTCGATGCGCGTCTCCGGTGCGAGTTGCGCGGATTGCGCCCGGCAAATCGAAAACGAGTTGACCACCATGCCGGGCGTGCCCTGGGCGGCGGTGAACGTCGCCGCCGGGGTTCTGAGCGTCGAATACGCGCCTGTGCAGACCGACCCCGAAACCATCGAGACCAAGATCTACGAGTTGGGCTACACCGTCGAGGACGAGAGCGACGAAGAGCCGCGTGGTTTCTGGCACCGGGAGCGGCTGGAGCCGCTGCTGGTGGCGGTGACGCTGCTCTCGCTGGGCGTTGGTTGGGCGCTGCGGGCGCTCGGCGCGCCGCCCGCGCCGGTGACGGTGCTGGCCGTGGTGGCTTATCTGGCGGGCGGCTACTATGGCACGCTGGACGGATTGCGAACGCTGCGGGGCTTGCGGATCGACGTGAACCTGCTGATGGTGGTCGCCGCGCTGGGGGCGGCTCTGATCGGCAACTGGCCGGAAGGGGCGACACTGCTGTTCCTGTTCTCGTTGAGCAACGTGCTGCAAGCCTATGCAATTGACCGCTCAAGGCAGGCTATTCGCAAGTTGCTGGACCTGCGCCCGGCGACGGCGACGGTGCTGCGCGACGGTGCCGAAGTCGAGGTGCCCGTCGAGGCGGTCCAACTGGACGACGTGGTGATCGTCCGCCCTGGCGAGCGCATCCCCGTGGACGGGAGCGTGATGCGGGGCCAGTCAAGCGTGGACCAGTCGACGATCACCGGCGAGTCGATGCCGGTCCAGAAGGAAACCGGTGCGCCGGTCTTCGCGGGCACGGTCAACCAGCACGGCACGCTGGAGATCGGCGTCACCAAGCTGACCGGCGACAGCACGCTGGCGAAGATCATCCAGATGGTCGAGGAGGCGCAGGCCCGGCGCGCGCCGACCCAGCGTTTCATCGACACGTTTGAGCAGTATTACGCCATCGTCGTGATTCTGGCGGCGCTGGCCTTCATCCTGGTGCCCGTGTTCGCCCTGGGCCGTCCTTTCGAGGAGACGTTCTACCGGGCGATGGTGCTGCTGGTGGTGGCCTCGCCGTGCGCGCTGGTCATCAGCACCCCGGCCAGCATTCTGTCGGCCATCGCCAACGCCGCCCGGCGCGGCGTGCTGTTCAAGGGCGGGGTTCACCTCGAAAACGCGGCGACGATTCAGGTGGTGGCTTTCGACAAGACCGGCACGCTGACGCTGGGCACCCCTCAGGTGACGGACGTGGTGCCCACCGGAGGCCGCAGCGCGGACGAACTGGTGGCGCTGACAGCAACTGCCGAATCCCGCTCGGAGCACCCACTGGCGCAGGCGGTGCTGCGCGAGGCCCAGGCGCGGGGTCTGACAATCGGCGGGGCGGATTCGTTCAAGGCGCTGCCGGGCATGGGGGTGCGGGCGCGCGTGGACGGCGAGGAAATTCTGGTGGGCAGCAGCCAACTGATGGCCGAGCACGGCCACACACTGCCCGATCAACTCGCCGCAGATAAGGCCCGCCTGGAAAGCGAAGGTAAAACCGTCCTGCTGGTCCACAACCAGACGTGGGTGGGCGCGATGGCGATTGCAGACCAGGTGCGCGCCGACGCCGCCCAGACTGTCGCGGCGATCAAACGAGGCGGGGCACAGCGCGTGGTGATGCTCACCGGCGATAACGCCCGCGTGGCGGAGGCTGTCGCCAAGACGGTGGGTCTAGACGAGGTTCACGCCGACCTGCTGCCGGGCGATAAGGTATCCGTGCTGAAGGAGCTGGAAGCGCGGTACGGGCCGGTGGCGATGGTGGGCGATGGGGTCAACGACGCGCCCGCGCTGGCGGTGTCCACGCTGGGCATAGCGATGGGAGCGGCTGGCACCGACGTGGCGCTCGAATCCGCCGACGTGGTGTTGATGGCCGACGACCTGGGCAAGATTCCGTACGTGCTGGGGCTGGCGAAGCGGGCGCGGCGCGTGGTGTGGCAGAATATCGTCTTCTCGATGGCGGTGGTGGTGATGTTGATCGTCGGGACGTTCGGGGTGAACCTGCCGCTGCCGCTGGGCGTGGTCGGCCACGAGGGCAGCACGTTGATCGTGGTCGCCAACGGGCTGCGCCTGCTGACCTTCGGGCGCGGGCAAGAGAAGCTGTCCCAAAGCTAGCGGACGCCCAAGGCTAGCGGTTGAACGCTTTTTGTCGGGGCGCAACGCCCTGGGCGGCTCGCGAGCCGCCCCCCGGGGGCACCCTCACGCTTCGCTCAGGACAGGCGGCAGTGCCGTGCCCCTACCACCACGAAGTGATTTGCCGGACGAAGCAGTCAGTTGAGCAGCGCCAGAACGACCAGCAGCACGCCCAAAGCCACGATCTGTGTGGTCAGCGAGCGCGGCCACCCTGCTACTTGAGGATGCCGCCCTCGGTCATCTGGCGGGCGTCGAGCAGCCTGTCGACTTCCTCCGCGCTGAGGTAGCCTTTTTCCAGCACGACCTCGCGGATGGTGCGCCCGGAGGCCATCGCCTCTTTCGCCACCTCCGCGCCTTTCAGATAGCCGATCACCGGGTTGAGCGCGGTGACCAGGATGGCGTTCTTCGCCAGCCAGCCCTCAGCCTTTTCGGCGTTGGCGACGAGGCCGACCACACACTTCTCGGTGAAGGCCCTCACTGCACCAATGGTCACGTCCATCATCTGGAACAGGTTGTAGGCCATGATGGGCATCATCACGTTCAGCTCTAGCTGGCCCGCCTGCCCGCACAGCATCACAGTCAGGTCGTTGCCCATGACGTGAAACATCGCCATGTTGAGCATCTCGGCCAGCACGGGGTTGACTTTGCCGGGCATGATCGAGGAGCCGGGCTGCACGGCGGGCAGCGTGATCTCGGCCAAGCCGGTGGACGGCCCGGACGACAGCAGCCGAAAGTCGTTGGCGATGCGGGTGAGGTCCTGGGCCAGGGTGCGCAAAGCTCCACTGAACATGACCGCATCCTGCATAGACTGCATGGCCTCGAACAGGTCGTCGCCGGCTTCGAGCTCCAGTTTGGTGATTTCTTCCAGCTTGCGGACCATGCGCTGGTGGTACTCAGGGTGGGCGTTCAGGCCGGTGCCGGTGGCCGTGCCGCCGATGCCCAGGCGGCGCAAGCCCTCCGCCGCCACGACGATTTTGTCCACATTGCGCCCCACGGCGCGGGCGTAGGCCCTGAACTCCTGGCCGAGACGCACCGGCACAGCATCTTGCAGGTGAGTGCGCCCGCTCTTGACGATGCCGTCGAACTCGCGGGCTCTATCGGCCAGACCGCTTGACAAGGCGTCCAGCGTTTCGCTCAATTCCTCCAAGCGCCACAGGCAGCCGAGGCGAATGGCCGTGGGAATGGTGTCGTTGGTGCTCTGGGCCATGTTCACGTGGTCGTTGGGATGCACCGGCTTTTCGGGCGCATCCAGCTCGTAGCCCAGAATCTCGTTGGCCCGGTTGGCGATGACCTCGTTGGTGTTCATGTTGTGCGAGGTGCCCGCGCCTGCCTGGAAGGGGTCCACGACGAACTGGTCGTTCCACCGGCCTGCCAGCACCTCGTCGGCGGCTTGCATGATGGCCTGGGCGATGTCCACGCCGCCGACCGTCCTGCCGCCTACCTCCCGGTCTGCGAACAACCCCAGGTCGTGGTTGACCTCGGCGGCGGCCCGCTTGATGGCGGCCATGGCCCAGATGAAGGCCGGGTACTGCTTCAGGCCCGAAATGGGGAAATTCTGCACCGCGCGCTGGGTTTGCGCCGCATAGTATGCGCCTGCCGGAACTTCTAGCTCGCCCAGCGAGTCTTTTTCTATACGCATTCTGCCCATTGCTGTCTCTTTAACCTCGTCAGATTAATCTTTAACCTCATCACGATTAAAAAGAGGAGCCGCCTTTGACAAGCGGCTCCCCCAGTACTCTGGAGTGTCCTACAGCTTAGCCCAAGGCGTCGTAGCCAGGACCATCGGCGAAGAAGTCGTAGTTTGGCTGGATGTCCGGTGTGAGGTCAACCACCTCGCCGTCGGACGTGCGGCGTTGCTTGGTGTCGTGCGGAACAAGCTCGACTCCGGCAGCAACTTCGTAGTCCGTGGGCGTTTCTTCTTCAACAAAGATCGCCTCGTAGGGGCATTCTGGTATGCACGCCCCGCAGTCGATGCACGTGTCGGGGTCGATGTAGTACCAGGGCCACTCGCTTTCGGGCATGCCGGGAATAATGCACTCCACCGGGCACACCTCCACGCATGCCCCGTCGCGAAGGCATAGGCTCGTGATGATATGAGTCATGCGTCCTCCTGAATTCGGTAGGTGGCGCGACGAGTGCTCTAAGGTCCCGCGCGCCTGAGGGTACGTTATAACACTAGGCAGTCGCCGCGTCAAAACGGGCGGCTACATCACTCCAGTTCACAACGTTCCACCAGGCGTCCACGTAGGCAGCGCGCTTATTCTGGTACTTCAGGTAATAGGCGTGCTCCCATACGTCCAGCACCAGCAGGGGCACCACACCCCACTGCGTGAGATTCTGGTGCTTCTCCGCCTGGAGTACTTCCAAATGACCGCCCCCCGGCTGCCACACCAAGAGGCCCCAGCCACTGCCTTCGACGGCCTTGGCCGCCGCGCTGAAGTGGGCGATGAAGGCATCGGTGCTCCCAAAATCGGCATCAATTTGCTTGGCAAGATTGCCGTCGGGCGAGCCACCGCCACCCTCACCTGGCGGGGCCATGTTGGGCCAGAAGATAGCATGCAAGAAATGGCCGGAGCCGTGGAAAGCGGCATCGCGTGAGATCGCCTTGACGGCGGCGAAATCGCCCGCTTTGCGGGCCGCAGCCAGCTTTTCTTCGGCAGCATTCAGGCCATTGACGTAACCGAGATGATGTATGTCGTGGTGAAGCGTCATCGTCTGCTCGTCGATGTGTGGTTCGAGCGCGCTATACGCGTACGGCAACGGCGGCAACTCATGTTTGCCCATCAGTTCCTCCTGTTAAGGCACCTGTGTGGAAAGAGCATTGCACCCGCAGAGGCGGCCCTCTTTGACCGCCGTGGCGAGCGATGTTAAACTCGGAACGCCTCGCTCTAAGACGCTTTTTTGATTGTAACGACATTCACAGGAGAAGTCAAGAATTGGCGTTATTTCTCAGATGACGGTGTGAAAAATTGTTCGCTTTTCGCCCGTCCTGGGTTACACACACCCACGGCAGCGCACACTGCCTGGAAAGGTACCAGCAGATGATGACGATACGGTGTTTCAAATGCGGCTGGGGCTGGTCGATGAACGCCGCGGAGGTGGGCGCGGTGCTCGACCAGATGCACGCCGAGCAACACGCCAAGTATTACATGGCCGAGTGCCCCAACTGCCGACGGGCGAATAAGGTATCGCTCAAGCAGTTGCGCCGCTACGCCCCGCGCGACTGGTCACCACCCTCCGCCGAGGAGCAACCGGCAGCAGAAAAGGAAGTTAAGGCCGAGAACGAGGCCGCCCCTAAAGAGAAAAAGGAAGCGGCCAGCAAAGCCAAATCCACCACGAAGAGCACGGCCAAGAAATCCTCGACCAGCAAGTCGAAGAGTAAGGCCGGCAAATAGGAAAGGCTAGGCGTCCGGGCTGAGGTCGAGGTATGCGCCGCTGCCCGGCCAGACCTCCACGACCGGCGGCCCGGCGTCGTCCTCAGCAGGCGCGTAGGGGCCAAAGTATTGCTCCACGAGGCGCTCCAGCGTGCCGTCGGCATGCATGTCTTGCAGCGTGAAGTTGACCAGGGCCAGGAAGTCCGCGTCGAAACGCGGCACGGCAATGACGTAGTGCGTGGGGGCGAACATCTCCGCCATCACGACGACGTTGGGGTCCTCGCGGGCCATCAGGCCCAACGTGAATTCGTCCGCGATCACCGCATCCACCGAGCCGTCTTGCAGGGCGACCAACAGTCGCCGGGGGGTGCTAACGCTCTGCACGTCCACGTCAGCGCTCTCAGCGGTGATGGGAGCGGCAGCCTCGACGGGACCCAGCACGGCCACAGGCCGCGACGCCAGATCACCAGCCCCTTCAATCTCCGTATCACTCAGGCGGGCCAATCGCAGGCCACGCCGCAGATAGCCCTGGCTGTAATCCGCGCCCTCTGCAAGCTCGCGGCGAGGCAGCACCCCCACAGCCAGGTCGGCCTGGCCGCTGCTCACCGAGGCCACACCTGCTTCTCCACCGCCGCTTTCCACCTCGTCGACTGAGACGCCCCACCGCCGCGCGATTTCGTTGACCAGCGCCCGGTTGAAATCGTCTACCAGCCGCCGGTTATCCAGTGGTGGGTCGTCGTAGGACGATTGCCACCCGGCTACGGTGATGGCCTCGCCGCGCGCCACGCTGGCAACCCTGGATTCGGATGGGAGGTCCAGCGACTCGGGCTGTGAAGCAAAGGTCGGGGCGGATTCGCCGGGCCAGACGGGCGGTTGGTCGGCGGCGTAGCCGTAGAAATGCCGGTTGAAAAGGTCCGCGTAGGTGCCATCGTCCACTAACTCCTGCAAGGTCACGTCAAGCAGGTTGCGAAAGTTGGCGTCGCCGCGCCGCAGGACAAAGCCGTATGGCTCCAGTTGGAGAAACTCCTCCAGAATAGATAGCTCGGGATGCTCTTGCGTCGCCAGCATCAGCGCCTCGCGCCGGTCCACGACGGCCCGGATTTGCCCGTTCAGCAGCGCGGCGACCGCCTCGGCGGTGGTGTCGAATCGCTGGGCCGTCGGGGCGACGCCCAGATCGCGGGCTGCTGCTCCCACCACGTCAAACGCGGCGTCTTCGACAACGCCTACCGCCGCGCCGTCGAGGTCGCCAAAACCTTCAACCGGGCTGTCCTCCGGCACCAACATCAGGTAGCCGCTGCGAAAGGTGGTCTGCGAGAAATCGGCCAGTTGGTGCAGTTCGCGCCGGTGGGGAACCCCCGCCGCCAGCAAGTCCACCTGCGAGTCCAGCAGGTAGGTGAGGCCGGTCTGGTGCGTCACCTGCACGAAAGACACCTCGACGCCCCACTTCTCGGCTATCGCGCGCACCAGGTCCGCCTCGAAACCGGCCAACTCGCCTTGCTCGGTCAGGTAGGTGAAGGGCGGGTGGTTGTACAGCACGCCGACGCGCATCTCGCCATGCTCGCGGATGGTCGCCAGCGCCGATTGTTCGAGGGGGGGCACGAGCGTGGTGCCCGGCTGCACGAATGGGACCGGGGTGTGGGTGGCATCTGTCGATGCCGCCGGGGCGTCAGGTGTCGTTTCTTCGCCGCCCTGACAGGCACTCGCCGACAGCAACAGCAGCAGAATCGCCAGGCTGCCACGCAGAAATGCTCTCATGCCCGCGTCTCCTTGCGCGAGTGATAAAGCCGGTGGGCCGCGATGTAGTCTTCCACGCCGGGGGGCACCAGATAGCGAATGCTCTGCCCAGCCAGAACCCGCTGCACGATGTCGCTGGCGGCAATGTACACCTGCGGCGCGTCGACGAAGGTCACGCGGGTCGTGATGCCAGGAAATGATGACTCCAGTTCGGCCAGGTCGTAGGTAACGCCGGGGCGGGGCAGGACCGCCAGCGTGCATTGCTCGATCAGGCGGGACGGCTGGTGCCAGGTGGGCAGGTCACGCAGCGAATCGCCGCCCATCAGGAAGAACCACGCGGCCTGGGGATATTCAGTGGCGAGAATGTCCATCAAATCCACCGTGTAATGGGGACCCGGCCTGTCGACGTCGGCCCGCGACAGCGTGAAGCTCGGATTACCGTCCAGCGCGATCTGCAGCATGGCGAGCCGGTGCCCGGCGGGCGTGATCGCCCGCCCCTGTTTGTGTGGGGGATCAGCAGCGGGGACCCACAAGACGCGCTCAAGCTCCAATTGGTCGCGCGCCATCTCGGCCAGAATCAGGTGCCCGTGATGAGGGGGGTCGAAGGTGCCGCCCAGCACACCCAAGCGCACTATTCCGCCCACTCCAGTTCAAACTTGCCGATGTAGACCGTATCGCCCACGGCGACGCCCGCGTCCTCAAGCGCCTCGCGGATGCCGAGCGCTTCCAGGATGCGCTGAAAACGCATGACCGCTTCGTCGTACTCCCAATACGTCATCGTGGCGGCACGCTCAATGCCGCGCCCCGCAACCCGCCAACCGTCCAGCTCGCGGGTGATCTCAAAGCTCTGGTCGTCTGTTTCGTCTGGCTGGAAGACCGGCACCTCTACGGGGGACGGGGCGTCGGGCAGTTCGGCCAGCAAGGCCGCCGCGCGGCCCAGCACTGGCGTGAGGCCCTGCTGTGCCACGGCTGAAATCGCAAATACCTCGTAGCCGTGGCCCTGAATGGCCTCTTGCACCGCGGGCCAGCGCTCCTGGGCCAGCGGCAGGTCCATCTTGTTAAGCACCACTAGCTGCGGCCTGTCGGCCAGATCGGGATCGAAGAGCGCCAACTCGCTGTTGATCTGCACGAAGTCGCCGAGCGGGTCTTGTCCGGCCCCGTCCAGCAAGTGAATGAGAAGCCGCGTGCGCTGGACGTGTCTCAGAAAGGCGTGGCCCAGACCGACGCCCTCGTGGGCACCCTCCACCAACCCCGGCAAATCGGCCAACACGATCTCACGGTCATCCAGGATCACGACGCCCAGGTTGGGCTGGAGGGTGGTGAACGGATAGGGGGCAATCTTGGGCCGGGCGGCGCTGACCACCGAGAGAAAGGTGGATTTGCCCGCATTGGGCACGCCGACGATGCCAACGTCGGCGATGAGCTTCAGTTCGAGAGCCAGCGACCGTTCCTCGCCAGGCTCGCCTTTCTCGGCGATGCGCGGGGCCTGGTTGGTGGAGCTTTTGAAGCGCGAGTTGCCCCTCCCGCCGCGCCCGCCACGGGCCACCACGGCGCGCTGGCCTTCGACGGTCAGGTCGGCCAGCACCACGTCGGTCTCAGCGTCGCGAACTACCGTGCCGGGCGGCACGTCAATCAACAGCGCCTCGCCGGACTTGCCGGTCTTGTTGGAACTGCCGCCGCTCCCGCCGGATTCGGCGGCGAAATGGCGTCGTTTTTGGAAGGTAGAAAGGGTGTTCAACCTGGGGCTGACTACCAGGACAACATCGCCGCCCTGCCCCCCATCGCCGCCCGCCGGGCCGCCGTGGGGAACGTACTTCTCACGGCGAAAGGCGACGAGGCCCGCACCACCGTCGCCACCTTTGACGTAGATTCTCGCCTCATCAAAGAACATCGCGCCGGGAGCTTACCGGATTGACCGGGGGGTGTCAAGAATGGCGGCCTGCGCCGTAGTAATGGGCCTGGGCAGCGTGCAGATACAGCACGCTCTGCCTTAACTCGTCGGCGGTTCTTTGCCGTCAAGCAGCTTCAGCAGGTCGCCGACCGGGGTCTGGCGAAGGTGCTTGCGGCGCAGGGATTTCTTTCCGTTAACCTTATAGCTGTTGGTCCGGCCCTTCTTGCGCTTTTTGATGTAGTCTGCTTTCTCCAGGTCCTTGATGATCCGGTGCACGGACCGTTCCGTGATCCCCAGTTCGGCTGCGATCTCGCGGGCGGTGATCTTGCTGCGCCGGTCGATCAGGCTGAGCACGGCCCCGTGCTTGGTGATGAACGTCCAGTCCGGCATTTCCTCCCCCTGAGAGATGTGCGAGGTCTCTCGTTTGCTTTCCCGGTTCCCTCTTGACAAGCGGATGAAACGTGGTACCACAAGCATGACATTTATGTCATGAATTCTATCTCATGACTTACCACAACCTATTGTACTACGTTCCGGGCGATTGTGCAGATCGCCAGGGGCAAGGGACGAGTGGAAACAACGGAACGGGAACGTGAGTTAGAAAGGGAAGAACGATGACGATAATGCGCAAGATTCTCAAGGTGCTCAGGCAGATCCTAGAGGCTGTTACCGAGGATCACCTGGCGTCGTACCGGGCGCGCTATCCGCACGCCTGATACGGTCCCTGACAGAATCATAGTAGCCCATTTGAGAGCAAAGCGGGGCGACGTGTGTCGCCCCGGCTGCTATTCAGGCTGAAGCCCTCGCAAACAACGGGCAGATTGTCGCACGGCCACCCCAAGGCAACCGGCTAACGAAAATTCAAGATTGACGCTCGACGACGAGGGTCAGCAGGTCGTGTAGTTCGTCGACGGCAGGGCCGGGCGGCAGCCCGTCCAGGATGGCGCGGGCCTGTGCTTCGAGCACCTTCACCATCTGGCGGCCCTCTTCCACCGCGCCACCGGCAATCAAGCGGCGCTTGATCGCCAGAAATGGATCGTCGGGGGGCGCTTCGGCAACGGCCTCCGCTGCGCCCCCGTTCTGACCGGCGGCCAGCGAACCCACCCCCCTGCCCTGAGCCACGTCAAGGCCCACCGGCTTGCCCATCAACGCCGGGTCGCCCGTCAGGTCGAGCAAGTCGTCCACCACCTGGAAAGCCAACCCCACGTAAAAGCCAAACTCGCCCAGGCGATGCACCTGCTCGTCCTCGCCTCCGGCCATCTTCGCGCCGAGCATGCCGGCTGCCCGGAAGAGCGACGCGGTCTTGCGGGCGATGATCTGCTGGTAGGTCTCGCGGTCCAGCGTGCCCGCTTTGGCGGCGGCGGCTTGAAGGGTCTCGCCCTCGACCAGAGCCACTACAGCCTCGGCCAGGATGACGTTCAGATCGCCCAGGGGGGCCATCAGTTCGTAGACTTTGGTGAACAGAAAATCGCCGGTCAGCAAGGCGAATGTCCGGCCCCAGCGCGCGTTGATGGACTCCCGCCCGCGCCGCAGGAGGCTGTGGTCGTTAATGTCGTCGTGAACCAGCGTGGCGGTGTGGACCAACTCAATCGCCGTGGCAGCCCGGACGGGGATGCTCAGGTCTTCGCCACCAAGGGCCTGGTAGGACAGCATCAACAAACGGGGACGAGCGCGCTTGCCACCAGCACCCAGGATGTGCTCACTGGCCTCTCGAAGCACCGGCACGTCACTCTGCACGGCTTCGATCATCATACTGTTAACGGCTTGCAGGGCAGTGTCGAGATTCATAACGTTTTCCAGCGAATTGTACCTTTTATAACTTTCTAAAAGTTTCTAAAGAACATGATAAACGAAATCGCTGGCTATGTCAAGGCCAGCGAGGACTCAGTTTTGCGGTTTTTACGGTTGGCCAGGGACGTCACTCCGTACCTGTCAGGGTATCGGCGTTGGGTGGGGCCTCGCTGGCGACGAAATTCTCGAGGATGAGTTGGGCAAAGCCGAAGAAATCGTGCAACTCGACAATGCGCTCCTGGTAGAAGTCGGCCAGTTCCCGCTCTTCTTCGCTCAGGGAGGGCTTGGCCGACTGCAAACTCTCCAAATCCTCCTCCAGGATGCGAACTGCCGACCTGACGTCGTTCAACTCGCGGCTTTGGAGCACGTAGGTGACGATCTTCCACAGGTCTGTTTCCGGCTCGTAGAACTTGCGCCTATCGCCCTTGACCCACACCTCGCGCACCATGCGCCAGCGTTCCAGGTTGCGCATGTTCATGCTGACGCTGGCCTTCGATTTGCCGACGATGCTCTCCAGGTCGTCCAGCGAGAGCGGCTCCTGGCTCATGAGCAACGCGGCGTATAGCTGGCCCATCACTTTGCCGAAACCGAAGAAGTCGGTTAGTTCGCCCAGGCCAGTCAGCACCCGCGCCCGGACCTGCTGCAACGTTTCATCCATGTTCTTTTCCCAATTCAACAGAAGTAAGGGTCATAATAGCGGCTCGCAGAAAGCGTGTCAACTCACGGATAGCGGTCGTAGAAGAATGTGTCGAGCAGCAATTTGCCCAAATACATGATAAACAGCATGACCGCTACCGGCACCTGAAACAACTCGAACCAACGCGGCGTCCAAAACGGGAGCGGAAACACCACCACGACGAAGAAGATCGCAGCGGCCAGGGCAAAGCGCTCTAGAAAGCGGCGCAGACGTGGGGACATTCCGCCTCCTCACACCATCATACCATCGATCTAGTGGTCCACAACTGATTGTATTGTACAATAGCAACGAAAGCGGACAGCATGCAAGTATTCCACCAGACCATGGTCCTCTCTGCGCGCGGCGACCTGCCGCCCACCGACAGCCGTTCAAGAGCAGACGGCAGGCTGGAGAAGCGCCATTTTGACGCCTGAACGAACGCGCCTGCTGCTGGCAGTCATGATAGGGGTGATGGCTATCGCAGCCAGCGTGGTCCTGGCCGTGATCCTGACCAGGTCACGCGGGCCGCAGGCTGTGGCGCAGGCGTCGCCCCAGCCCCCGCCGCCAACTGCCGCCACGACGTCGATCGCGCCCGTGGAGGCCCCGACCACCGAACTGATCCTTGCGCCCTCCCCCACCCCGGCGGACTCGCCAGCCGAGGCGGTGCCAACCGTCCCGGCGTCGCCGACCGCCGTTCCCACCGAGCCAGACGCCGAAGCCCCATCAGCGACGCTGACGCCTACCGTCACCGACCCGCAGAACCTCCCTCCCCTGGCAGGCCCCCAGGAGCTTGCCGGAGCCGGTTCCAGTTCAACTGCGCCGGTCAATCTGGCGCAGGGCTTGTACCGCCTGTACATCGAGACCGATGGGGATTTCGGCGCGGTGGGGCCGGTGGTGGACGAAGGCGACTGCGGCGAGATTCCCTTCTTTACGAACGCGAGCGGCCCTTTCGAGGGCGGCGCAACCTACCGCTCTACCGGCTGTCTCGTCCATTTCGAGGTCAGCGAGACCAGCGGTGGCTGGTCGATCACCGTCGAACCGGCGGCGGAGGGGGGCCTGCTGGCCGTGCCAGCTGCCTTTTCCGGCGACGCACCGTCGGCAAGCGGACTGGTGGATTTGCCGGAGGGAGACTATCATCTGACCCTGGTGACAGAGAGCACTTACAGCATGGTGGTCCCGATCGTCGCCAGCGGCGATTGCCTGGAACGCCCGGTCTTCCTCCTGACGGAGCCGGGCACGCACCAGACGACGTATCGCTCGACAGGCTGCCTGATCGTTTTCCAGATCGACAACGTATCCGCCGCCTGGGAGCTGGCCATCGTACCGGAAGGGTGACGTTTGCATCGCTTTCTCAGACTTCCCGCGCTCATCGCCTTGCTGGCGCTGGTGACCATCGCCAGCGGCGGCCTTGCCGTGGATGCCGCCGGACGGCACCGTGACAGTTCCGCCCCTGCTCTCGACACGCCGACCTGCTCCAGCATTTGCAGCAAGTCGGGTTTTAACAGCGCCTGGCCGGTGTACCTGCCAATGGAAGACTATCTCCGCGCGCAGCAGTTGGGCATGGGCTGGGTCATAGAACTGGTGCTGACCTCGGGCGAGGTCTATTACAAGGCGGAGGCCGTAGCGAGGGCGCACAACCACGGCCTGAGGCCGATCCTGGCCCCACATTGCAGTTCAGCGGCTTCGTGCGAATTGAGCGATCCGAGCGTCTACGCCGAGGTGCTGCAAAACGTCGCCGCCCGCGTCGACGGCGAGTTTTGGGCCGTCCTGGGACCGATCGAACCCGACTCGCTGGGCGATTGGGCCGGAGACGCGGCTGGCGTGGCGGCTTACATGAACGCGGTCATGGCCGAGGTCGAGGACATCCCTAACCTGCGCATGGTCTCGCCTGCCTTTAACCTGTCCAACGGCTCCACCGACAGATTCCTCGACGACATGGAAGACGCGGGGGCGCGCTTCGCGGACCTCGACGCCCTGGCCGGGACCAGCTACACCATCGCCGGGAACGGCGCGTACTACTACTACGCGGCCAACAGCAGTCACAAAGAGAAGATGCGCGAGAGGGTCCTGCGCTATGGCAAGCCGTTCATCTTCACCGAGTACGGGACGTTCAGCTTGCTGGACAAACCGGGCGAGGGCAACCCGGACCGGGTTCCGGTCATCCAGCAGATGAAGAGCGAGTTTGGGCAGGCGGCCAACGATCCTACCGTGGCCGGTATCCTGCACTTCAACGCTTTCGGACACAACCCTGAGTTTTCGTATCACCAGCTCTACGACGACGAGAACATCGAGATCACGCAGGGGAATAGCTGCACGGAGGCTGATTTCAACGAGGCGGGCGTGGGCGTCAGCACGCAGGAAGCGCTGTGGCAGCTATCCGGCGAACCGACGTGCCGCGAATTCACGCACGGCTGTCCTTTCGACGACGGGGAGAAATGCCCCACCGATACCTGTATCGACACCGACGGCGATGGCCTGCTGGGCGATGGGGGCGGCGCGTCCTGCACGCGCACTGATTGCGACGACAGCGACCCGTCCATCGGCCTGAGCTGCGGTGGCGATACGCCCGACGTGGCGGCGGCCTGGGGCACCGTGCGGACCCTCGACACCGAGGTCGCCGCAAATGGCGACGCAACCTGGCCGACGATCACCATGCGTGCGGATGGGACGCCGCTCATCGCCTACCACGATGCACTGCCGGGTCGCGGCGATCTGAACGCGCTGGACTGCACCGCGCCCGACTGCGCGTCGGCTTTGCGGCGCAGGCTGAAGGGCGAAGAAAGGCTGGTCGGGCGGGGCCTGTCGACGGCCCTCAACGCGAGCGGCAGCCCGGCCATCGTCTACCTCGACAAGACTCGCGACGATCTCAGCCTCTACACGTGTGACGACCCCGGCTGCTCGTCGGGCGGAAGGGAACTCATCGACGACGATACCGGCAACGACGGCATTGAAACCTCCCTGGCTGTGCGGGGGGATGGGCGTCCGATGGTCGCGTACTGGCACGGCGATAGCAAGGATTTACGGGTTTTCGACTGCGCAAACGCGACCTGTGACGACGGGACCCGCCGCACGCTGGACGCGTCCGGGCGGACCGGCTACAACCCATCGATCGTCATCGGCGCAGACGGCAACCCACTGATCGCCTACTCCGGCTACGACAGCGCCGCAGGAGACTGGCAGCTACGCCTGTTCCGCTGCTCGGACCCGAACTGTTCCGACGGCGCGTGGAGCGCGCTCGACGCTTTCTCGGCCAGCAACAATCCGGCCAACGCGATGGCCTTCCCCACCAGGGCGATAGTGATGCGCCAAAACGGCTTGCCGCTTATCGTCTATCGCCAGGACGGCGCGTCCAGGCTGATGCTGTTTGACTGCACCGCGCCGGATTGCTCGGCGGGCGTGCAGCGCTTGCTATACGAAGGCTCACAGTTCGGATCAGCCAGCATCGCGCTGTTGGACGACGGCAGCCCCTTCATCGCGTTCTCTGAGATTGGTGGGGGTGGCAAACACACGCTGGGGCTGCTGCGCTGCACCGACGCCACTTGCGCTCAGGCTGCGCTGACGACCTACGTCGCCGGGGACACCGGCGCGCAACCCGACGTGGCCGTCCGAGCGGATGGCAACCCGCTGGTTGTTTTTCACGACGTGGGGAACGGGCGCGTGATGGTGTACGACGTGGACCTGTCGCTGGTGCCTGACGGCGGCGATACGCCGGTTCCGACCAACACGCCGACCCCGACGCCCACGCCAACGCCCACCCCGACGCCCACGCCAGCCGTCGTCGAGGCGGACCTGGCTGTGGGAAGCGTCAGCGTGGAGGTGGAGGTCTCCAGCGTGGATGTCCAGATTGCCGGGAACCTGCCTGATAGCTGCACCCGCTTCGAGCGGGCCGAACAATCGCGCGACGGCAACCGGGTCGAGCTACGACTCGTTACCCGGCGCCGGACCAGTGTCGCCTGCTCCGGCGAGAGCGTGCCCTTCGACACGACGCTGACGCTCGACGGCGCGTTCTCACCGGGCGACTACGTGTTGGTGGTCAACGGCACAGAGCACCCCTTCAGCGTTCCCTAGATACTGCTCAAGGCCGCCCTGCAAAGCACAAAAAAACGCCGGGTCTGTGACAGCACCGGCGTTTTCTCGTGTAGCAGGTACGACGCGCTAGTCTTCGACGACGCCCAGTTGGGCCAGCATGACGTCGGAGGGACGCTCTTGCTCTCCAGCGCGAAGCTGATGCTCAACCGGTTGGTCATTGATGATACGCCCATCACCCAACACCACGATTCGCTGGGTGTGCTGGGCGATGTAGGGATCGTGGGAAACGAAGACGATGGTAATGCCGCGCTCCTCGTTGAGTTGCTGGAAGATGCGCAGCAGCTCCACACCCGACTTGCTGTCCAGGTTGCCTGTCGGCTCGTCGGCCAGGATGATCGACGGGCTGCCGACCAGCGCGCGGGCGACCGCCACACGCTGCTGCTGACCACCCGATAGCTCGTTGGGTTTGTGGTGCATGCGGTCAGCCAAACCCACCGCGCTCAAGGCTTCTTCGGCCAGCGCGCGGCGCTGGTTGTTGCCAGCATACAGCAGTGGCAACTCCACCTGATGCAACGCCGACGTGCGCGGCAGCAAATTGAAGCTCTGGAAGACGAAGCCGATTTTCTTGTTGCGGATTTCCGCCAGTTGGTTATCGGAAAGCTCGCTGGTATCGATGCCATCCAGATAGTAGGTGCCGCTCGTGGGCTGGTCGAGCGCGCCGAGCATGTTCATCATGGTCGTCTTGCCCGACCCCGACGGCCCCATGATGGCGATGAAATCGCCCGCGTTTACCTTCAGGCTGACACCACGCAGGGCATGGACCTCAACTTCGCCCATCTGGTAGACTTTGGTGATATCCCGGATGTCGATGACCGGGCCGTTCCACTGTTGTCCATTCTCGCTCATTTACGACTCACCTTGAATTCCGTTTACGCCGATGCCGCTTATTCCTCACCACCGCCAAAGAATGAGAAGCCCTCGTCCCCCTCGGTGACGACCACTTCATCGCCACTATCCAAGCCCGACAGCACTTCGCTGAAGGCATTGTTACGCAAGCCGATCTCGACACTCACTTCTTCGATGATGCCATCGGGGCTGCGAACGCTTACGAAAGCCTCGCCGGTGCGGCGGTCAATGCGCACGGCCCAGTTGGGCACCAGCAGGGCATTGGTCAACTCGTCCACGGTGATAACCGCCGTCGCCGTCATTCCGGCGCGGATGGGCAGCGGCTCCGATTGCGGGTCCAACGCCACCCGCGTGTTGTACGTGACCACGCCTGCCACCTCTGTCGAAACGGGCGAGACGCGCTCCACCACGCCGGTTGCCACTTCGCCGGGCAGCGCGTCGAAGGTGATTTCGACGGGTTGTTCCGGCCTGACGCGTGCGATGTCTACCTCGTCGACGTCAAGTTCCAGGCGCAGCGTCTTCTCGTCGATGATGGTAATCACCGCCGTGCCAGCCCCCACGGTCTCGCCTTCTACCACGTCGACCTCGGAAACCGTGCCAGAATACGGCGCGCGGATGGTCGCATCGTCGAGCGCCTCACGGGCGAGGTCTACCGACAAACCCGCCAACTCGATTTGCCTCTGTGCGATTGCCAGATCAAATTCACTCGGGCCTTCCAATAAATTGTCCAGCGCCGCCTGGGCAGCTACAACCTGCGCCCTGGCAGTTGCCACCTGTCCGGCTCTCGGCCCCTGCAAGAGGTTTTCGAACTGGACCTGTGCCGCCTCAACCCCAAACTCGGCAGCTGCAATAGTATCCTCCGCCTTGTCGACCTCGAAATCCGGCTCATCCTTCGGTGGCCGCCTCGCTTTCTCGATCACGTCGCGGTTGGACTGGGTACGGAATAGTTCGTTGCGCGCTTGCTGGACGCCCAATTCGGCAATCTGCAAGTCGTATATAGTTGGCGGCGCGGTTGCTTGATTGAGCTGGGCCTGGGCCAGACTGGCATTGGCCCGCGCCAATTGGAGTTCCTCTTCTGTAGCGCCTGCCTTCAAGTCTTCCAGGGCAACCACCTGCAACTCCTGCGCAATCTCGGAATCGCGCAAGTCCAGTTCTAACAGGCGGCTGTCGAGCGAGGCCAAGACCTGGCCTGCCTCGACTTGATCCCCTGCCTCGACGAGGATTTCGACCACTTCGCCCCCCACCAGGAAGGGCAGTTGGGCCTCGCTCGTCGACACCACTTCGCCAGTGGCGCTGACCGTGACAGACAACGAGTCACGGGCGACGTTGGCCGAGCGAATCCTGTCCTCTCCTTCTCCTTCTCCCACCTGCGGCCCCTGGCGACCACGCATCACCAGGAAGACTACGCCGACGATCAACAACACCGCCACAACGATGCCGGTCAGCAGGCCGCGACGGCTGCGGAAGGGACCGCCCCTGCGCGAACCGCCGGACGAGGAGGAACGGCGAAAACGCCCGGTGATGCCTCTCAGGAAGCCCCCTTCTCTGGACGGACCGGAATCCCCGGCGGCGCTAAACAAACGCAGGCGGGGACGCTTGGCCCCCATTTGTCCTACATGCTGCCACCGCACATTCAAGCGCTCAGAAAGCATCACGTTACTCCTCGCCGCCGCCAAAGAAGCTGATCTGTTCGCGTTCCAAATCCAACACGACTTCCTGCTCTTCATCCAGCCCGGAGACGACCTGACTGTAGGCATCTCCACGCAAACCCAATTCGACCTTCACTTCGAGCAACCCCTCGTCTGGGCCCAGGATGTTGACGAACGTATCCCCGGTGCGACGGTCAATGCGGATGGCCCAGTTGGGGATTCGCAGCACGCTAGTAAGCTCCTCAACCGCGATGTCCACCGTGGCCGTCATGCCACTCAGCAAGGGGGCATCGGTGGGTTCTAAATCCACGCGTACGATATAGCTCACCACGTCGCCTTCTTCGGTGCTGGCGCTGGGCGCTATGTTGGTGACCGTACCCCGCAGCCCGAACTCTGGCAGCGCGTCCAACTCGATGAAGGCGGTTTGCCCTACCTCCACCTGCCCGATGTCGATCTCGTCCACCTCAACGTCGATGTGGAACTGGCCGTCATCGACCAGCGTAATCGCCGGTTCGAGCGACGAGGGCGGCGTTCCCTCTTCTAGATTGACGGCGGCCACCACCCCATCGAACGGCGCGCGCAGGGTGGCGTCGGCCAGGTCTTGTTCGGCAAGCTCGATGGCGATCTGGCGGCGCTGCAGCTCCAGGTCGGCCTGTTCAATTTCCAGCTCTGTCGGAAGGGCTTCGGCCTGTCTTAGCTCGGCAGCCGCCACCGCCACCTCCGCCGCCGAGACGGCCAGGTCTTGAGGTGTTGGCCCGTTCGCCAATTTCTGGTATTCCAAAACTGCCATTTGGGCTTGCACCCAGGCATTGCCCGATTCTGCAATGGCGACGTTCTCCTCATTTCGATCCACGCGCACCTGCACTCCCTTGAGGTGGCGCTCGGCACGCTTGAAGTTCTTAAGGGCCTGCTCAGCTTCCAGGCGTGCGATCTCCACTTCTTCGGGGTCGGGATTCTGCACGTCGCTCATTCGCGCCGAGGCGGCTGAGACGGCGGCGCGCGCCCCGGCCAGGTCGTTGTCGTCCGGCGGGTCAACCAACTTCTGCTTACTGAGGTCCTGGATGTCGTAGTTCAACGATGCCTGATCGCGCGCAATTTGCAGAGTAGCCGTCTCCAACTCGGCCAAGACCTGCCCTTCTGTCACGCGGTCACCGACGTCAACACGCACGACTTCGACGGGACTCAACCGATCGCTGGCGAATACCAAATCTGAAATCTGTTCGGGTTCGACGCTGCCCGCAGCGCTGATCGTAATGGTGATGTCGCCTTTCTCTGCCTGCGCGCGACGAAGTTGCTGCTGGTCGCCCGGGCCACCCTCTCTGAGGTTGGGTAAGACTACCAGAGCAAACACACCGCCAGCGATCAGTACGAGAGCGACTAACCCGATTATCACGTAACGGCGCATAATGCTGACCTCACCGAGATGTTAAGGGCGAACACACTTTACATGAAACGGGCCGAGTATAGCACACGGTTTTGGCACTGTCGATTGCCGATTGACAGACAGCATTTTCTACGCATAATGGCCCCATTTGGTTTCAACAAGGGCACACGGCGAAGGCCCTTTGACAGCAGAATGGGACGTTTCTGCCACGCGGCACACGTGCGGAGCGTGTTGCTCCACTGTTGGCGCTATGGTATGATGGTAACGCGCCGTTCTTCACAAATTCAGATACCCCCTAAACTCGCCAAGGGCGCAGGAGATTTCGTGGCATGGCTACGCCAGACGTTCCCGACATCGTAATCGGCAGGCTGCCGCTCTACTTGCGAGCGCTGAACCAACTTGAAGCCGAGGGTCAGGAGATCACGTCGTCGCACGAATTGGCCGACCAGTTGGACATCAGTTCGGCCCAAATCCGCAAGGATCTTTCCCATTTCGGCGAGTTCGGCAAGCAGGGCACAGGCTATAACATCGAATTCCTGGCGGCCCAGATCGAACGCATCCTCCAGTTGGAGCAGGTATGGCACGTGGCCCTGGTGGGCGTCGGCGACCTTGGACGGGCGCTGGCAGGCTACAACGGTTTTCAACACCGGGGCTTCCGCATCACCCACATCTTCGACAACGATCCTGACATCATCGGCACTCAGGTCAGCGAATTCGAGGTTCTGCCCTACGCGCGTCTCCAAGAGGTGGTGAGCGAGGCGGACATCCTTATGGCGATGATCGCCGTCCCTGCCGATAAGGCACAGGGCGTCTGCGACACGCTGGTCAAAGCAGGTGTAAAGGCTGTTCTCAACTACGCGCCGACCAAACTACGCGCTCCCAGCGACGTGCACGTACAGGACATCGACCCGGTCATCCACCTCCAACATATGTCATACTACCTTACCACCTAAGCAAGAAACCACCCCTATTTTGGGTGGTCTTCTGAACATCCAAACACCGCGCGTGCCTGTTTTGTGACAGGCACATTCTCGTTATGCCTAGAATTCGGGCAGCGTGCGCTCCAACACAGAAATCTGTTCGTGACTGCGGCTCAGTCCCAGCACAACCGCCCCCACAGGGTCCTCAGATAGATAGGCTGGCACGCCGGTCTTCTTGGTCAGGTACACGTCGATGCCGCGCAGCAGCGCGCCACCCCCGGTCAGCACCATCCCCCGGTCAATGATGTCAGCCGCCAGTTCGGGCGGTGTGCGCTCCAGGACCTTCCTAGCAACCGTGGCGATGTTCTCCAGTGGCTCGGACAGCGCTTCGACGATCTCGCCGGTCGCCAGGCGGATGGTTTTGGGCAGGCCATCTACCTGATCGCGGCCTTGAACCTCGATCTCCAGGTCTTCAGGCAAATCGACGGCAGCGCCGATGTTGATCTTGACGTACTCCGCCGTGATTTCTCCGATCATCAGATTGTATTTGCGGCGCACGTATTGGATGATGGCCTGATCGAGCCGGACGCCACCCACGCGCTGCGAACTGGCCGCGATGATGCCGTGCATGGCGATCACCGCTGCCTCGGACGTGCCACCGCCGATGTTGACGACCATGTTGCCGGACGGCGTCTGGACGGGCAGGCCACTGCCTATGGCCGCAGCCAGCGACTCCGGCATCAGGTAGGCGTCGCGCGCGCCCGCCTGTAGAGCGGCCTCGTGGACGGCGCGCCGCTCGACGCTGGTGACGCCGTAGGGCACGCTCATCACCAGGTCGGGCTTGAAGACCTGCACGCCGCGCGTCACTTTGCCGATGAAGTAGCGCAGCATGGCCTCGGTGACTTCGTAGTCCGCGATCACGCCGTCGTGCATGGGGCGCATCACCTGCATGTTCTCCGGCGCACGCCCATACATCAAGCGCGCTTCCTGGCCCACCGAGACGATTTTTTCCTCGTCAATGGTGATGGCGACGATAGCCGGTTCGTGCAGCAGCACGACATCGCGCTCGGCGATGGACACGTTGACGGTGCCCAGGTCGACACCGAGTTTTCGGGAGAAGACACTCACGATCCGATTTCCTCAAACATACACAGCGCCCAGGCTATGCGCTTGCCTGGGGCTGTCGCTGATCCCTGCCACCTTGCGAGGGTATTGATGCCAGCAAGCAGGCGCCCGCGATTACCCCTCGCCAGCGCCCATGTCCATCGGTCCTGGCCCAGGGCGTCGCCGCCGACGCCGCGCGACTCGCAGGCGGACGTTTGACCTGCGCAGGGCCGCCTCGATTTGGGCGTACTCGGCGGGGTCTTTGGGCACGCCTTCGCGCATCACCTGCTCGGCGCGCTCGCGGGCGGCCTCAGCGCGGGCGATGTCGATCTCGTCGGCGGCCTCTGCCGTGTCGGCCAGCACGACGACTTTGTCGGGGCGCACCTCCAGCACGCCGCCGCCGATGGCGAAGTGCTGCACGACTTCCCCTTTGCGAACCCGCAATTCGCCATAGGTCAGCGTGGTGATGAGCGGGGCGTGGTGGGGCAGGATACCCAGCTCGCCCTCGCTGCCCGGCGCAATCACGACGTCCACGTCGTCTTTGAAGACTTCGCGCTCCTGGGTGATGATCTCAACGCGAATGGGCATTCTCGCTCATTCCCTCCAATCGGCCAGACCAGACTCGCGGCCTAGTCCATCTCACCTTTTTCGTTGCGCTCCAACACGTCCTCAATGGATCCGGCCATGTAGAAGAACTGCTCTGGCACGTCGTCCAACTCGCCGTCGAGGATCATGCGGAAGCCGCGCACGGTTTCACGGATGGGCACGTAGCGGCCCTCGCGCCCGGTGAACTGCGAGGCGACGAAAAACGGCTGGGAGAGGAAGCGCTGCATGCGACGCGCGCGCGCCACGGCCAGCTTGTCGTCCTCGGTCAGTTCGTCGATGCCCAGGATGGCGATGATGTCTTGCAAGTCCTTGTAGCGCTGCAAGACGCGCTGGACCTCGCGGGCGGTATTGTAGTGATCCGTGCCGACGATTAGCGGGTCGAGGATGCGGCTGGTCGAGGCCAGAGGGTCAACTGCCGGGTAGAGGCCCTGCTCGGAGATGGCCCGGTCGAGCGAGATGGTCGCGTCGAGGTGTGAGAAAACCGCCACCGGAGCCGGGTCCGAGTAGTCGTCGGCTGGCACGTAGACCGCCTGCATGGAGGTGATGGAGCCTTTCTTGGTGCTGGTGATGCGCTCTTGAAGGTCACCCATCTCCTGGGCCAGCGTGGGCTGGTAGCCAACGGCGGATGGCATGCGCCCCAGCAGGGCCGATACTTCCGAGCCGCTCATCGAGAAGCGGAAGATGTTGTCGATGAAGAGCAGCACGTCCCGGCCCTCGTCGCGGAAGTATTCCGCGTTCGCCAGGCCGGTCAGCCCAACGCGCAGGCGCACGCCGGGCGGCTCGTTCATCTGGCCGAAGACCATCACGGTTTTGTCCATCACGCCGCTTTCGATCATCTCCTGGTAGAGCTGGGTGCCCTCGCGGGTGCGCTCTCCCACCCCGGAGAAGACCGAATAGCCGCCGTGCTCGGTGGCGATGGAGCGAATCAACTCCATGATGATGACGGTCTTGCCCACGCCCGCGCCGCCGAAGACGCCGGTCTTGCCACCTTTGGTAAACGGTGCGATCAGGTCGATGACTTTGATGCCGGTCTCGAAGATCTCTGTCGCCGTAGACTGGTCATCAAACGATGGGGCCGAACGGTGAATGGGATAGTATTCCCTGGCTTTGACCTCCGCCATGCCATCAATGGGGCGGCCCAGCACGTTGAAGATGCGCCCCAACGACGTCTCGCCAACGGGGACGGAGATCGGCGCGCCTGTCGCCACAGCGTCCACGCCGCGCTGCAAACCGTCGGTGGTGTCCATGGCAATCGCGCGCACCCGGTCGTCGCCCAGGTCGGTCTGCACCTCCAGGACGAGCGGCTCCTGCCCCTCGCGCGGCACTTCGAGCGCCTCGTAAATGGCAGGTATCTCGCCGTGGGGGAAGCCGACGTCCACCACGCCGCCCAATACCTGAACGACCTTGCCAACAGAGCCTTTAGCCATAACGTCTCCTCGTCAGTGTTGTTTCAGTCCGCGTCCGCGCCCGGCGGAGGCCGACATCTAGGTCTTCTCCTGGGCCAGCGCTTCAGCGCCGCCCACAATGTCCAGCATCTCGCTGGTGATCGCCAACTGGCGCGCTTTGTTGTAGCTCAACGTCAGATCGTCCACCAGCGCGTTCGCGTTCTCGGTAGCGTTACGCATGGCGACCATGCGCGCCGAATGCTCACTGGCCTGCGCCTCCAGAATGGCTTGATAAAGCTGCAGTTCGGTGAAGCGCGGCAGGATTTCCTCCAGGATGGCCTCCGGGCCGGGTTCAAAGAGATAGCCCGCCGTCGTCGCAGTGGGCTGCTCGTCGTAGGCGTGTTCGGCCTGTTCAAGGCCGGTTTCGGAAGCCTGCAAGGGGAGAATGCGGCGGACGACGGGAATCTGAGAGAGCGTGTTGACGAAGTCGGTGTAGGCCAGATGCACCTCGTCGACCGCGCCGCTCAGGAAGTCATCCATGAAGACGCGCGCCACGGGCGTGGTCTCGACGATGTCCGGCGTGTCGGGCAAGCCGGTGAACTCGGCAGTGATGTGCGCCCCTCTGCGGACCATCAAGTCGCGGCCCTTGCGCCCCACGGTGATGTACCGTATGGGCAGGTCGCGCTCCTGTTCGAAGTCAATCGTGTGGCGAACGATATTGGAGTTGTAGGGACCGGCCAGCCCACGATCGGAAGTTATCAGGACGACGGCCAGTTCTTTCACCTGCGTGCGCGGTTCCAGCAACGGGTGCTGGATGTCCCTACCGGCCTGCTCGCCCAAGTGGATCATGATCTCGAACGCTGCCGCCGCGTAGGCCCGCGTCGCCAGCGCGCGCTCCTGTGACTTGCGGACTTTGGAGGCCGAAACAGCCTCCAAGGCCCCGGTCACCTGGGCGATATTCTTGACGCTCTCAATGCGTCGCTTGATCTCACGTGCGGTTGCCATAGCCGCTCACCGTCAGCATCAGCTAGTTCCAGCCTGCGTTGAATTCTTCAAGCGCTTTACTCAGTTGAGCCTCTGTGGCTTCGTCCAGCACGAACTTCTCCTGGACGGCCTTGCCAATGTCGGGATGCTGCGTTTCCATGTAGCGCAGGAATGACGTTTCCCACTCGCGCATGCGGGCCAGGTCAATCTCATCGCAGTAGCCGTTGGTGCCCGCGTAAATCGCCATGACTTGATCGGCGAGCGAAACCGGCTCGTACTGGGGCTGCTTGAGGATTTCCTGGAGGCGCTGGCCCCGGTCAAGCTGGGCCCGCGTGGCCTTGTCCAGGTCGGAGCCGAACTGGGCAAAGGCAGCCAGCGAGCGGAACTGGGCCATGTCCAGGCGCAAGCGCCCGGCCACCTGTTTCATCGCTTTGCGCTGGGCGTCGCCACCCACGCGCGACACGGAGATGCCGACGTTGACCGCCGGGCGGATACCCGCGTAGAAGAGGTCGTTCTCCAGATAGATCTGGCCGTCGGTGATCGAGATCACGTTGGTGGGGATATAGGCGCTCACGTCGCCGAGCAGCGTTTCGATGATCGGCAGCGCGGTCAGGCTGCCGTCGCCGCGCTCTTCGGAAAGCTGCGCGGCACGCTCCAGCAGGCGCGAGTGCAGGTAGAACACGTCGCCGGGGTAAGCCTCGCGGCCCGGCGGGCGGCGCATCAGCAGCGAGACCTGGCGGTAGGCCCAGGCGTGCTTGGAGAGGTCGTCGTAGGCCACCAGGGCAGCCTGGCCGTTCTCCATGAAGTACTCGCCCATGGCACACCCGGCGTAGGGCGCGATGTACTGCAACGCCGCCGAGTCGGAGGCCGCCGCGACGACCACAATGGTGTGATCCATCGCGCCGTAGCGCTCCAGCGTCGAGACGACCCGTGCCACCTGCCCCTGCCGCTGGCCGATGGCGACGTAGATGCAAATCAGGTCCTTGCCGCGCTGGTTGATGAAGGTGTCGAGCACCAGCGCGGTCTTGCCGGTCTGGCGGTCGCCGATAATCAGTTCGCGCTGCCCGCGCCCAATCGGGATCATCGAGTCGATGGACTTGATGCCGGTCTGTACCGGTGTGTCCACGTTCTTGCGCTCGATCACGCCCGGCGCGATGCGCTCAATCGGCATGTATTCTTGGAACTCGATGGGGCCTTTGCCATCCAGGGGGTTGCCGAGGGGGTCGACCACGCGGCCTACCAACCCGTCGCCGACCGGCACCGAGGCGATACGTCCCGTGGCACGTACCTGCTCGCCTTCCTGGATGTCGGTGTAATCGCCCATAATGATGATGCCGACTTCTTCCTCTTCGAGATTGAAGGCGACACCCAACACCCCATTTTGGAAACGGACCAACTCGCTGGAACTGACGTTCGCCAAGCCACTGACGCGCGCGATACCGTCGCCTACTTCGAGTACCTCGCCAACGTCTACCGTCTGGACCGACGGTTCGAACGCCTTTAGTTGCTCTTCAAGTTGCTTGGTGATTTCACTGGCAACGTCTGCCATCCTGCCTCCCAAAAGAACGACTCCCTTACCGTAGGGACACAGCATGCTGCGTCCCGGGCGCGGTACACTGCGCCCCCACAGATTGTCTGGTGCACCTAGAGTCTATCCGAAAAATCGGTTTTCGCCTCAATTTGACAAGGGGCTTAAGCCCCTTGCCGGGAATCTACGGATAGATTCTTGAGCCTGTCCAGTATAGCAAACCGGTCTCAGGCGCGGCAACATACCCCCATAAACCGCTAGAACGGCGACAGGCCGCTCACCGTGTCGGCATCCAGCTTGCGCACGACGGCTTCCACCAGCCGCACGGCTTGATCGTAGTCGCCCCGGCGCATGATGGCCCCGTGGCTATGAATGTGCCGGGTGGGCACGGCGATCACGACGGTGGGCACGCCAATATTGTGCAGGTGAATCGCGCCGCCGTCGGTGCCGCCAACCTCCAGGGCGGAAGTCTGAAGTGGAATGCCCAATTCCGCTGCCGTGTCCATCACGAGATCGCGCAATTTGAGGTTGGGGATCATCCGCGCGTCGAACAGCAGCATGCTTGGCCCCTCCCCCAGCCTGACCGACGATTGTTCCGGCTTGATGCCGGGCACGTCCCCGGCAATGTCGACTTCCAGAATCAGCGCCACGTCCGGTTTGACGACCTCCACCGAGGTGGTCGCGCCGCGCAGGCCAACTTCCTCCATCACCGTCGCCACGCCGTAAACGACGTTGGGCAGGTGGCCCTCCTGGAGGGCCTGCATGGCCTGCACCACCACGGCGCAGCCAACGCGGTCGTCGAGCGCCTTCGCCAGATAGGTGTCCGACACGGCCATCTCGACGAAATCGCCGACAGGTATCACAGGATCGCCGGGACGCACCCCGGCTTCCTCCACCTCCTCGACGGAACCGGCCCCAACGTCAATGTACATGTCCTTCCTGGCAACCACTTTCTTGCGTTCGTCGGCGGGCAACAGATGGGGCGGCTTGGCCCCGATGATGCCTATCACGTCGCCTTTGCGTGTCTTGACGACCACGCGCTGGCCGAGCAACACCTGATCCCACCAGCCACCTAAGGGCAGAAAGCGGATCACGCCTTCCTTGCCGACGTGCTTGACCATGAACCCGATTTCGTCCATGTGCCCGGCCAGCATCACCCGGGGACCGCCGGCCTGCCCTTCGAGGCGGCAGATGACGCTGCCCACCTGGTCACTGCTGAGTTCGCCGAGTGGCTCCAGCAAGCCGCGCAGGATCTCGCGCACCTCGCCTTCGTAACCGGACACACCGTGCGCTTCGGTCAACTGTTTCAATAACGCGGTAGTGTCGTCCATATAGGAGATTTCCTGATGATGAGGGTCAAACAAGAATTGTGCGTGGTTGCGGGCCAAGTTTACCGGGCCTGGCAGGAATTGTCCATACCTTCACAAGAGGGTATGGGGAAGGCGACGAATGCACAAATCGACTCGCGCACCCGGCGAACTCGTGACGGCTTCCTTGCCCGGGAACTGGCAGCAAAACAGGGGAGACGCCTGGTCTCCCCTGTGTGCGCATTTATCTATCGGTGAGGGCTATGGCGACGGCATCAATCCACTGGTGCCGCCGGGCTTCCCCGATCCACTGGATGCCCCTGAGACACCTGCCCCGCCACCCGGCGATTCTCCTGGAGGCTGGGCCGGCTTGCCAGCCTTCCCGACGCGGCTGACAACTCGCCCCCCCACGTAACCGACAATACCGCCGATGATCGAGTTGATGGCCTGCCGGTCTATTGCGTTTTGCAGACCGAGCAGCATCACGGCGAACAAGACCAGCGACAGGAGGAGCGTCTCAAAGATAGTGTTGATGAGCGCCGGGCGGTCATCATCCTCTACAATTGTCAACACGCGCAAGGTAAGCACGGCAATCGACAGCAGGCTGACGATCAAAAAGCCACCCAGCAACATAGTGACGAGAACCGGCTTCTCCTTCAACGAGCCCGTCCCTTGCTCCGGCTGCAAAATCTGGACCAACTCGGACTCTGTTGACGGCGCTCCGGCCTCGTCGAGCGGAACCTCAACTTCGACCTCAATCGGGGAAGCGTCGGCGCGTTCTACTTTGGCCGCTACGACGGAGGCCAGTTGTCCCTCACGCGGGGTCAGCACGCGCGCGCTGAAAGCCAGCGATACGGTTTGTCCGGCACCAACGCTGAACCCTTGCCAGGTAACGGTGCCCTGAGGACCTTCGTCGGTCTCTACAATCTCGACGTTACCAGGCGTACCGGCGGCGTCTTCGGCAGTGATAATATCCAGAACAGCTGCATCAAAGCGGGTCGAGACGGTCACCGCGCCCGCGTCCAGGTCGCCGAGGTTGCTCAAGGTGATCTGGCACTTCAACTCGTCGTCCGGGTCGGCCAGCTTGTCGTCGTCCTGGTCGAGCGTGAGCGGGCAGACGAAGCCTTCCAGCACCGTGCTGACCCCCGAAACAGAAATCTCCAGCGCCAGTTCGTCGCGCACCGCCCCACCAGAGCGAATCAGGGTGGGCACGGGCACGCTGGTCACGCCTGCCGGGAACTCGTCGAGCAACCGCATGTCAAACTGGACCTGCCGTGACTGACTATCTGCAGGAATTGCCTCAAACGACCAGGTGATGGCCCGTCCGTCGTCGAGGCCACCATCCGGATTATCGACGATTTGTGCAACCAGTTCTTCAGGATAATCGCTGACAACGCTCAGGTTCTGCGCCGGAGTACCGCCAGAATTGCTGAACAACACGATAACCCGCACCGTGTCGCCTGCGTCCAGACGGCCAGAGACGTTGGCATCCTCTTGCAGCTCTAAACGAACGTCGTCGAGTTGCAGAATCGGCCCCTGGATTTCAATCGGTTGGGTGGAGGCCCGCGCTACCTCGACGTTCCCCGCTCGCAGCAACGCGTTTGCCGACAGGACGTTGCGCCCCGGTGGGAAGCTGCTCTTGAGCGTCACCTGCAGCTTGACCAGTCGGGGCGGCTCGTCGGCTCCAAAGCCATCGGGGAAGGCCCAGATCACCTCACCCGCCTCGGCCTGCGACCCTCCCTCGGAGATATTGAGGACCGAGGCCACGAGCGCATCGTTGAACCGGACCGCGAGTTCGACCGGGCCGGTGTCCTGCCCGCTCAGGTTGGTCACGGTAGCGGTATAGGTCAGCGTCGCGCCGGGGCCTACCGCACCGCCGGGGGGTAACTCCCGGTCCAACGAGACGGCAAAGCTGGGAACCGCCGTGGGCGTGGGAATCGGCGTGGGGGTCGGTTGCTCATCCTGAGCGACGGCCTCTCCCAGCCCCGGCCCGACCAGACTGAGTAGAATCATCGTGACAACAATGCCGACAAGCGGCGCGGCCACGTCCCGCTGTCTACGCGATAACCGCTTCATATCACTCTCTCCTTCCGCACTGGTAAGTCAAGGTACCGCCAATTCGTGTCAGTCCGTAATGTCCTGATGGGTATCCGGTGAACGTCCGGCCAGCCGCACGTCCGAGCCACGCCCCAGCGCCACCGAGCGCTGGTAGGCTGCCCAGATGGCGCGCGAGACGACGGTGCGCAGCCCGCCTTTTTCCAGGTGATAGAGCGCCTCGGCGCTGGTGCCGCCGGGCGACGTGACCTCGTTGCGCAGCGTGGCAGGATGGCGCGGGGAGACGCGCGCGTACTCGACGGTGCCCAGCACCGTCTGCAACACTAACTGCTCGGCGATGCGGCGGGGAAAGCCGAGATGGACACCGGCGTCGATCATGGCTTCCATGAACAGAAAGACGTAGGCCGGTCCGGTAGCGCTGAGGGCGGTGGCCGCATCGAGAAAGGACTCGTCTTCGACGAAGACTTCCTCGCCCAGGGCACCCAGGATCGCCTGGGTTTGCTGGCGTTGGGGTTCGGCTACCTCGTCTGTGGCAGTCCACACCGTAATCCCCAGGCCGATTTGGGCGGGGGTGTTGGGCATTGAGCGCACGACGCTGGCATGGGCCAGACCATCCGACAGGGTGCGTAACGTCACCCCGGCGGCGATGCTGATGACCAGCGCATCGGACTTGACCGCGCCCCTGATCTCCGGGAGGACACGGCCAACCACCTGGGGTTTGACGGTGAGCATCAAGATGTTGGCCTGGCTGGCCGCCTCGCGATTGTCGGTCGTGGCCCGCACGGCGTATTTCTGCACCAGGTCATCGCCACGACTCTGGCGCGGCCCAGAGGCAATGACGTTGGCCGCAGGCAGCAACCCCTGCCGGAGCAATCCCCGAATGATGGCCTCGGCCATCGCGCCGCTGCCCACAAATGCGATCTGCTTGTCCTTTAGCACCTATCCCCCTGGCGTCATGGAATAGGAGGAGTATAGCACGGTCGGAAATGCCAGCAAGCGCGGTCAACCCCTGCGCAGGTCGGCCTGACGGACCAACAGGGATTCCAGAAAATCCATGTCCAGCGTCACGCCCAACCCAGGCCCCTGCGGCACAGTGAGCGTGCTGTCTTCGGCGTTCAGCACGAACGGCTCTTCGATGATGTCGCGTTTGAAATAGCGGTCGCTGGCGGAGATGTCGCCGGGCAGGGTATAGCCGGGCAGGGTGGCGATGGCTACGTTGGCCGCCCGGCCAATGCCTGACTCCAGCATGCCCCCACACCACACCGGCACGTCGCGCTGGCGGCACAGGTCGTGGATGCGCTGTGACTCGCCCAACCCGCCCACGCGTCCCGGCTTGATGTTGATGATCCGGCAGGCCTCGATGTCCAGCGCGTGGGCGGCATCGCGCAGGTGAAGGATGCTCTCGTCCAGACAGATGGGCGATTCCAATTGGCGCTGCAAGAGGCTGTGCAGGTAGATGTCGTCGTGGAAGAGCGGCTGCTCGATCATCAGCAAGTCGAACTGGTCCAGCTCGCGCAGCGTGTCGGCGTCATCCAGGCTGTAGGCCGAGTTTGCGTCGACCATCAACGGGATATCGGGAAAGCGCTCGCGAATGGCCGCGACGATCGACACGTCCCAGCCCGGCTCGATCTTCACCTTGATCCGCCGGTAGCCCAGGTCGAGGCGGGTGGCGATCAGGTCCAGCGTCTCTTCGATCGTGGGTTGAATGCCGCAACTGACACCCACCGCCACTCTGCGGGGCCGCTGGCCTTCGTAGCCGCCCACGGCCCACAGATAGTCGGCCAGGGGCTTGTTCTCGGCCTGGGCAAAGAGGTCCCACAGCGCCCCCTCCAAGCCAGCCTTGGCGATGTGGTGGCCCCGGAAGCGAGACCACCGCGCGGCCATCTGCACCGGGGCGTCCACCGGCTCGGCCAGCACGTCCGAGACCAGGAAGTCTTTCAGGATGTGCCAGACCGTCTCGACGGTTTCGTAGGAGTAGCCGGGATTGTCCGAGGCCACACACTCGCCCCACCCCACCAGCCCCTCGCCATACACCGTGACCAGGACGATATCCCGCTCCCGTTCAAGGCCAAAGCTGGTGCGAAAGGGACGGGCGAGACGCAATTTGGCATAGCGCAACTCAACACGGTCAATTGTCACCGGAGACATAGTTGGCCCCCCTGCCACAGGCGAAACGGACTACCACTTGGTGGTTAGAATATAGCGAATCAATTCAAAAGTATAGCGGCGCTTGTGCACGTAACTGCGCAGCACCTCCAGGTCGAGGCGGGTGGGACGGAAGCCAAAGTACCGCTCGACGTTGCCCAGGTCGGAGGTGCGATTGGCGCCCAGCATGTCGACCCAGTGGCCGGTAAAGGGCCAGCGCGCAAAAAAGCCGTCCAAAAACCACGCCCCCGCACGGTGCCACAGCAATGGCACGTTCACGATGGGCCGCTGAGCGCCACTGGCGTGCATCACACGCTGCACGATGCGCCGGTAGGTCAGCAACTCCGGCCCGCCCAGGTCGAGAACACGGTCCAGCATATCGAGGCTTTCCAGGCTCATCACCACGCACCGGGCCAGGTCCTCCACCCACAAGGGTTGCAGCATCACGTCGCCCTCTCCTGGCACGAAATACACCGGGAAGGCGCGCAGGAGCATGGCGATGTGCTCGCTGAAACTGTCGTGCTTGCCAAAGAGGACGCCGGTGCGGAAGATGGTGTAGCTGATGCCGCTGTTCTTGACCAGGCTTTCTATCTGGCCCTTGGCGCGCATGACGGGATAAGCTGACGCTTTGTCCGCACCGAAACGGCTGACCAGGAAGATGCGCCCCACCCGTGCGATGCGGGCCGCCTCCACCAACCGGTCTGCGCCCAATACGTCGACGCCATCCAGGTCGGCGTGGCGGCCACGGGTATCGGTAGCGGCCAAGTGGACGACGGTGTGGACACCGTCCATCGCCGCCAGCAGCGACTCCTGGTCGGTGATAGCCCCCATCATCACGTGGATGGGCACTTCTCTGGGCAACCGGTCGGCGCGAGCGCCGGGCCGCAACAATACGCGGACCATCATGCCGTAGTCGTACGTCAGGCGATTGAGAATGGCCTGACCCACAAATCCTGTTGCGCCGGTAATCAAGATCATGCTATGCTCTCGCTCCGCGGCCAGTATACCATGCCCGGCTTCACTTCGTATCTGGGCTGCATTTGCAACAACGCCAAAATCGTATCTTTTGCACGATCATGCTGTTATAATAGTTGACCCTTTTTCTTCTGAAGATAAACGAAGGGTTTCCCAAAATTCGGGAGGTTTGAGGTAAGTGAACAAACGCGTCGTCATCACCGGGCTGGGGATTATCAGCCCGCTCGGTAACAACCTTGAAAACACCTGGTCCGCCATCACGACAGGCAAGTCAGGCGTCGGTCCCATCACGTTGTTCGATGCGACAGAAAACCTGACGCAGTTTGGTGCCGAGGTAAAGGACTTCGATCCGGTAGAGTTGTTCGGCTCGCGAGAGGCACGCCGGATGGACCGGTTTTCCCAACTGGCGATGGCCGCCGCGGAACAGGCCGTCGCGCACAGCGGCCTCGACGTCAACGACGACAACCGGCACCGGGTTGGCGTCATCATCGGGACCGGAATCGGGGGTGTGAGCACCCTGATGGAGCAGGCGCTCAGAATGATCGAGCACGGCCCGCGCCGCGTCAGCCCCCACCTCGTGCCGATGATGCTGCCCGACACAGCAGCCGGTAAGGTCGCCATCGCCTTTGGGCTGCGCGGCCCCAACATGGCCGTCTCCACGGCATGCGCCTCCGGCAACAATGCTATCGGCGAGGCTACGGAGGCCATCCGGCGCGGCGCAGCCGACGCGATGGTCACCGGGGGTGCCGAGGCAGGCATCGTCCAGATCGCGATGGCCGGATTCAACACCATGGGTGCCCTCTCCACCCGCAACGACAACCCACAGGGCGCATCTCGTCCTTTCGACGCGGACCGTGACGGCTTCGTGGCGGGCGAAGGCTCCGGTATCCTGGTGCTCGAATCGATGGAGCACGCCGAAGCTCGCGGGGCGACCATCCACGGCGAGATTCTCGGCTACGGGGCTTCGGCGGACGCGTACCACGTCACGGCCCCGCTGGAGACCGGCGAAGGGGCCATCCTGGCGATGAAGACCGCGCTCGCCCAGGCGGGCCTGGAACCGAGGCAAATTGGCTACATCAACGCGCACGGGACCAGCACGCAACTCAACGACAAGAGCGAGACGGCGGCCATCAAGGCCGTCTTCGGCGAGATGGCCTACGACGTCCCGATCAGCTCGACCAAGAGCATGACCGGCCATCTGTTGGGCGCAGCCGGTGCGGTGGAGGCTATCTTCAGCACGAAGGCGATAGTGGAAGGTATCTTGCCGCCGACGATCAACTACACCACTCCAGACCCAGAATGCGATCTGGATTACGTCCCCAACGAAGCCCGAAAAGTTGAAGTGGACACCGTATTGTCAAATTCGTTTGGATTCGGCGGGCACAACGCCTGCCTGGTTATAGGGCGGTATGTAAATGGCAAGAGTAAATAGAGGAAGGCTTCGCCTGAACGGCGGCGCGCGACGCTACGCACACGTCGTCGGTTGGGGATCCGAGATCCCCAAACGGGTCATGACCAACGATGACCTGACCGAGTTCATGGAGACCAGCGACGAGTGGATTCGCACCCGCACCGGCATCATAGAGCGACGGATCGCCGACGACCGTGACACCACCGTCACGCTGGGTCTGCGGGCCGCCCGCAAAGCGCTCGCCGTGGCAGACATTTTGCCGGAGGACGTGGAACTGATTATCGTCGCCACCTCCTCGCCCACGCACCTGTTTCCGGCCACCGCCAACTTGATCCAGGACAAGCTCGGCGCGCGGCAGGCGGGGGCCTTCGACATCCTGGCCGCGTGCACCGGCTTCATCTACGGGCTTGGGCTGGCATCTTCACAGATCCAGACAGGCGCGGTAGACACCGCGCTGGTCATCGGCACCGAGACGCTCAGCCGGATCATGGATTGGAGCGACAGAACGACCGCCATCCTGTTTGGCGACGGTGCCGGGGCCTTCGTGTTGAAGAGCAGCAGCACCCCTGGCGGCGTAATGGAGTACGTGATGCACTCCGACGGTTCGGGCGGCGATTTGCTTTACGCCGAGGCGGGCACGCGCCCGTCGTGGAACGGCACGCCCAGCCCGGACTCGATTATCGCGATGAACGGGCGCGGGGTTTTCCGCTTTGCCTCACGCGTGATGGCCTCCGCTACCCAGGAGGTGGTCGAGCGCGCCGGGTTGGCGCTGGAAGACATCGACGTCATCGTTCCCCACCAGGCGAACCTGCGCATCATCCAGGCAGCAGCGCGCGGCCTGAAAATGCCGGAGGATAAGTTCGTCATCAACGTGGACCGCTACGGCAACACCTCCACGGCGTCGATCCCCATCGCGCTCGTCGAGGGCGTCGAAGAGGGCCTCATCAAGTCGAATGACAGGCTGGTGCTGGTCGGTTTTGGCGGCGGCCTCACCTGGGGCGCGGCTGTGGTCGAGTGGGACGTGGAGCCAATACAGCCTATGCCACTGCGCCGGCTGTCGCGCGAGATTTCCTACTGGCTGGCCCCCCTCCGCTCGTTCTTGCGGCGGCTGATCCGCTCGCTAGAGGGATTCTTGTTTGGCTCGCCGACACGTGATGCCAAACTGCGCGATGCGGAGCGCAAGCCAACGGACGAGGAATGAAGCATCTCTTGGATTGAAAACGACGAGAGCCGCCCAACGAGGCGGCTCTTTTTGCTTGGGAGTCCATCCAAAAAAACCGGTCTTTGATTTGACAAGGGGCTTGAGCCCCTTGTCTGGAATCTGCGGATGGACTCCCAGCCAACTGCGTATGGTCAAGGACCAATGTAGCGGAACTCAAACTGGGGGGTGCTCATCAACTCCAGGATGTCGAGCGCGCTGGGCAACAGCCCTTTTCCGCTTTGCGTGACAGCCAGATAGTCGAAGAAGGTCGGGAGGGGCTGCAATTCGATCAGCCGTGGCTCTCCATCAATGCCACCCAACTCGCCAGCCTTGGCAACCGCGTCGTCAAAGTAACCCAGTTCGTCGACCAACCCTAGTTCCAGCGCTTCCTGGCCGGTGTACACGCGACCATCGGCCAACTCCCGGACTTCCGACTCCGACAGCCCGCGCCCCTCGGCGACGATGCTCACGAAGCCATCGTAGGTCTCGTCGAGGATGTCCTGCCAATAAGCTTGATCTTCGGCAGTCATTTCGCGGTGGAAGCTACCCGTGTCCTTGAAGTCGCCAGTGGTCAGCACCACCACCTCCACGCCGACCTCGTCGAGCAGTTCTTCGGCGGTGACAAAGCTGCTGATCACGCCGATGCTGCCGGTGAGCGTGTGCGGGGTGGCAAAGATGTAATCGGCGGGGGCGGAGATGTAGTAGCCACCCGAAGCGGCCAGCGTGCCCATCGAGACGACGATGGGTTTGTCCACCTGCTGGAGCGCGTGGTGGATTTCGTCGGAGGCTACCACCCCACCGCCGGGGCTATCGACACGCAGCAAGATCGCTTTCACGTCGGCGCTGTCCTGCGCCTGCTGAATCAGGTCGACGATGGTGGCCGACCCGGCCCCTTCGTTGAGGTAGCCACTGCTCTGGCCGGGCACGATGACGCCTTCGACACGGATGACGGCCACGCCCGGCCCAACGCCCAGATCGCCAATCGCCGGGGTACCCCCGGCACTGGCCGCCACGCCCGCCACCATCAGCAGCCCCCCACAGACCACGGCGGGCAGCAGCAAGCCGCCCACAAAAGCCAGAAACACCCACAACCACGTCAGGGAGCCACGCGCGCGGCGTCTACGACCGGGGCGCTTCTTCGCCTTGGGTTCGTCCTCGTCTGGCTGCCCGTCAGCCACTACCACTTTACTGTCTTCTTCCATGGCCTATACCGTCCCATTCAACTGCTTTACGCGCCTTCGAGACGCACGAACTTTCGCTTGCCAACCTGGAGCACGGCGCTCTGGCCGCTCTCCAGCGACACCTCAGCGCCGATGTCCGTCACTTTTTCGCCCTCGAGCCTGACCGCGCCCTGATTGATCTGGCGGCGGGCCTCGCTCTTGCTCCTGACCATCTCCAACCCGGCCAGCACGTCGACCACGGCAGCCGGTTGGCTCAGCACGTGGCTGGGCATGTCCTCAGGCAATTGGCCTTTCTGGATGGTGCGCTGAAAATTCTCCTCCGCGCCTGCCACCGCCTCGTCGCCGTGAAAGATGCTGACGATCTCGCGGGCGAGCTCCTTTTTGGCTTCCATCGGGTGCAGGTCACCCCCGGCCAGCCGCCGCTCGATCTCCTCGATCTGGTCTGGCGTGTAGCGCGTGACCAGCCGAAAGTAGACCGGCATGGCCTCGTCGGGGATGCTCATCACCTTGCCGTACATGTCCTTCGGCTCGTCGTGAATGGCGATGTGATTGCCCAGCGATTTGGACATCTTCTGCACGCCGTCGGTGCCCGGCAGAATTTGCAGGATGATGCCGATCTGGCCCGGCTGGCCCAGCGCCTTCTGCAACTGCCGCCCGGCGACAATGATGTTGAACAACTGGTCGGAGCCGCCCACCTGCACGTCGGCTTCCTGGGCGTAGGCATCGTAAGCCTGCATCAGCGCGTAGAAGAATTCGTGCAGATAGATGGCGTCGCCCTCGACGTGCCGCTTGCGGAAGTTGTCGCGGGCCAGGAATTGCTGCACGGTGAAATTCGAGGCGTACTCGATCAGGTCCGCAAAGGTAAGCGGAGCCAGCCAGTCGGCGTTGGAGCGAATGATGGTCTTGTCCGGGTCCAGCACCTTGAAAGCCTGGGCGGTGTAGGTCCGGGCGTTCTCCTCCACCTGCTCCGGCGTGAGCCGGGGCCGCGCCTTGTCCTTGTCGGACGGGTCGCCGATCAGGCTGGTGAACGAGCCGATGAGGAACGTCACCTCGTGGCCCAGGTCCTGGAACTGGCGCAGCTTGCGCATGGTGATGGTGTGCCCCAGGTGCAGGTCGGTGCTGGTGGGGTCGTAGCCACAATAGACGCGCAAGGGCCGCCCGGTTTTCTCGCAGTCCTCCAGGCGCTTGCGCAGCTCCTCGGCCATGCGCTCGGCGGTCTGCGGGTCGCCGTAGTCGGTGCCCTGCATCAGCAGGCGCACCTGCTCGTCAAGGGATAATTTGGTCACTGGCTCCATTCAGGGAATCCATTGCGTCTTTGACCACTCGTGAACAGCGACACAATGGTAGACGCTGGCAGGGGGCTTGTCAATAAGACTTACGCTTCAGCCGTCGCCAGCACTTCGTAGCGGGAGAGATTGGGTCGTGCAAACCGGAGATAGAGGGTGGCCGGAAAGTGAACCACTTCGGGGGGGAGTCTATGAGGGATTGTGCGTAAAAAGTGGTTCATTTGCGGGCGGAAACGGCCATAAGTGGGCACCAAGTGGGCCGGGGGTGGGCCGCGAGTGGGCTATGAATGGCCGGGTCGGATGTCGGAAAATGTCGGGAAAACGCAGGAAATTGGCAAAAAGATATCGCCGCTGTCAGGAAAATGGCACGGGATGTCGCAAAATGGCGTTTTTTGGCAGGTGGAGTGGGAGGGGAAAGGCGTCAAGAGTAGGCGACTCTATGGCACGACCTTGAAGGCCCAACTGTAGGTGGCTTCCTCGCCTGTGCTGGTCCACACTTTGAAATCCGCAACGTGCAGGCCTGGCTCTGCAACAGCCTCGTGCACGCAGATAATGGATTCTATGGCTCCCGCCGCAAGAAGACCCCCCTGCTCATCGTACAGGTAGACACCTAAGTCTGTCACCTCTTGGGTTATGGTGAAGTCTTTTTCAGTCACAAGTCGTCCATCCACGCGAACTTCCCAGTTCCCAAATCGGTACCAATCATCGCCTGGACGCAAGAGGGGCTCCTGTCGGATTTTTACGCAAACACTACCTTCATCGCCTCCCAAGAAGGTCCAGTCGTCACGGGAGGAGAGCGAAATCGTGCTGCTGGCCTTTGGCCGAACATCGTCGATGAAATGCGTAAAGGTGCCTCTGTGTGTGCCGATTATCGGGTATGGTTCCTTGTTCTCGAACAATTCCTGCGCGCGCCTGGACTCTGGCTGGCAGCCCGCGCTAACCAACAGGCCGACAAAGACGACCACATATAGGAATTGCCACCGTTTGTTCACCGGCTCCTGCCCTCTCAGACCTGCTCCAGTGCAAGAATGAGGCTGATGGTTTGAATGCGGCGATGTAGGGGGCCCAGGGCGCACGCCGTGCGCCCCTACAATTCAAGGCGTCAGGTGCAGGTAACCACCAGCCCTTCTGTGTATGCTTATGAGTCTACCATACTGCCGGAGACAAAGAGGGTGAGGTTCCAATCGCGCCAATCGGGTGCTGCACGCCGGGCAAGCCGCCTCAATCCCTGGGCATCCGTTGAAAAGCGTCCGGGGATACTCTATAATACGCGCCAGCGTCGGCCAAGCGACGTTGTCCACGTCCATCTGAAAACGGGAACGTCAGTCGTATGAAAAAGATGACGAGCGCTGAGGCGCGTCAGGCATTTCTGGATTTTTTCAAGGAGCGCGGCCACGAAATCGTGGCGTCTTCTTCGTTAGTGCCCGGTAACGACCCCACGCTGCTGTTCACCAACGCCGGGATGGTCCAGTTCAAGGACGTGTTCCTGGGCCTGGACAAGCGCCCCTACAGCCGAGCTACGACCTCGCAGAAATGCATGCGCATCACGGGCAAGCACAACGACCTGGAGAACGTCGGCCCGTCGCCGCGCCACCACACGTTTTTCGAGATGTTGGGCAACTTCTCGTTTGGCGACTACTTCAAACGCGACGCGATCCGCTACGCCTACGACCTGCTGACGGAGACCTACGGCATCCCCGCCGACAGGCTTTACTATACCGTCCACACCGACGACGACGAGGCGTTCAACATCTGGGTCAACGAGATCGGCGTGCCCCCTGAGCGCGTCTACCGCATGGGCGACGAGACAAACTTCTGGCAGATGGCCGACACCGGTCCCTGCGGCCCGACGAGCGAGATTCACTACGACTTTGGCGTGGAGCACCACAACTGCGACGACCCCGAGAATTGCAGCGTCCTCCTGGACAACGGCTGCACGCGCTGGCTGGAAATCTGGAACCTGGTTTTCATGCAGTTCAACCAGGACGCCAGCGGCCACCGCGAACCCCTGCCCGCGCCGGGCGTGGATACCGGCATGGGGCTGGAGCGCATCCTGGCGGTGCTGCACGACGCCAGCGCCAACTACGACACCGATCTTTTCACGACCATCATGGACTGCACCCAGGAGGTGCTGGGTCACAGCAACGAGAAGCGCGAGGAGGAGTACGTCGCCTACCGCGTGATCGCCGACCACACCCGCGCGGCGGCCTTCCTGATCGCGGACGGCGTGCAGCCCGGCACCGGCGGGCGCGAGTACGTGACGCGCATGCTCATCCGGCGGGCGTGGCGCTTTGCCCACCTGATGGGCGTTCGCGAGCCGTTCCTCTCGGAGGTGGCGGGCGCGGTCATCGACCTGATGGGCGGCCACTACCCGGAACTGCGGCGCTTCGAAGACGGCATCCGCTATAACATCGCCGCCGAGGAGCAGCGCTTCCAGAAGACACTGGACAGGGGCCTGATGCTCATCGACGAGTACGTGGACGAGATGAAAGCCGCCAACCAGGGCCAGTTGGACGGCGAGCGCGCCTTCGACCTGTTCGCCACACACGGCATGCCGCTGGAAATCACGCGTGACATCCTCAAAGAAGAGGGCATCGACGTGGACGAGGAGGGCTTCGACGAAGCGCTCGAACAGCACCGCCTGTTGAGCGAGGGCCAGCAAGCGGTCATCGAGGCCCAGGAAGTCTATCGCGAGATTCGTACTGTCTTGCAGGAAAAAGGGGCGCTGCCAGAAACCGGCGTGAAGCAGAACCCTTACGGCGAACCCTCCATCGAAAGCAAGCTGCTGGCGATGGTCAGCGCCGACGGCGAGCGGGTGTCCAGCGCCGGGCAGGGCGACCAGATCGGGTTGATTCTGGCCGAGACGCCCTTCTACGTCGAGGCGGGCGGCCAGGTGAGCGATACGGGCCTTATCGAGGGCAAGGGCTGGCAGGTGCGCGTGGACGACGCACGGCGGCCTGTCGGCGGCATCGTGGTGCACCTGGGCGAGGTGGTGAAGGGCAAGCCCAAGGAAGGCGATGCGGTGACCGCCAGCATCGACGGCGAACGGCGGGCCGACATCACGCGCAACCACACGGCCACGCACCTGCTGCACCTGAACCTGCGCAAGGTGCTGGGCGAGCACGTCCGGCAGAAGGGATCGCTGGTCGCGCCGGACCGGCTGCGCTTCGACTTCTCGCACGACAAGGCCCTGACCCCCGACGAACTCGACGCCATCAGCGCGGGCATCAACGAGGCTATTCTGGCGAACTACCCCGTCGAGTTTGCCTTCACGTCGCTCGACGAGGCGGTCGACGAAGGGGCGATGGCCCTCTTTGGCGAGAAATACGAAGCGGAGGTGCGGACGATCACCATCCGCGCCAACGGCGACCGCTACAGCTACGAGTTGTGCGGCGGCAATCACGTCAGCCAGACCGCCGAAATTGGCCCTTTCGTCATCGCCAACGAGGAAGCCTCCAGCGCGGGCGTGCGGCGCATCACCGCCCTGACCGGGCACGCCGCGCAAGCGCTCATCCAGGAGCGGCTGGCGACATTGGATCACGCGGCGACCCGCCTCAAGTCTGACCCGGCCCGGCTGGACGCCGACGTGCAGCGCCTGCAAGACGACTACCAGCAGGCCCAGCGCGAACTGCGGGACCTGCGCCGCCGGTTGGCGCAGAGCGACGTGGACGCGATCATGGAGCGCGCCGGGGACGTGAAAGGGGTGCCGGTCCTGGCGACGGTGGTGCAGGACGCCAATCACGACACGCTGGGCCAGATGGCGGACCGCTTCAAGGAACGCCACCCGTCGAGCGTGGTGGTGCTGGGCAGCTCCGGCGAAAACGGCGTCAATCTGGTGGCGGCGGTGACCGACGATCTGGTCAAGCGCGGCCTGCACGCCGGAAAGCTAGTCGGCGAGGTCGCCAGGATGGTCGGCGGCAACGGCGGTGGCCGCCCGACGTTTGCCAAGGGCGGCGGCAACGACAGCGCGCAGCTTGCCGACTCGCTGGCGAAAGTGCCGGAACTGGTCGAGGGTGCCCTGGACGCGTAGGGTTTCCTCCGGCAGTTGCGCCCCCTACCCCCTGAGACAGTGCCGGGATGAAAGAACAGATCATCCAGCTTGAGCCGCACGACGACGTGAATTCAGTGCGCGACAAGCTGGGCTGGCTGCGCGCTCAACGGGTGCTGTTGGTGCTGCCCCCGGATCACCACAACCGCATTTTGCAGCGCAAACTGGACCTGGTGCTCATTCAGCGGGAAATCACGCGCCGCCGCGCCCACTTCGCGCTGATCACCGACGACCCGGATATCACCGACCACGCGCAGGAATTGGGCATCCCCACCTTTCCCAGCATCGCCGAGAGCCACCGGATCGCCTGGCGGTCACAGCCAGCCCGCCTCACGATTCGCCGCGAGGACCAGCCCCGGCCCTATGACCCGACCGTGGCTGCGGTCGCCTCACGGCTGGTGGAGACGCCCGAAAACGAACGAAGGCAATTCGCCATCTCTATTGCGAGTTTTGGGCTGGCCCTGGCGGCACTGCTGACCGTGGCCTACGTCGTCTTGCCGGGAGCGACGGTCAGCCTCGCTCCGGCCAGCAACCAGGTCAGCGTGGCGGTGCCGGTCACCGCCGACCCCAGCCTGGAGGTGATCGATTTTGATAACGCGCTCACTCCCGCCCGCATCGTAGGCGTCGAGGTCGAAGACCAGGCCACTATCGAGACGACCGGCAGCAAGGACGTGCCTGCCTTGAAAGCCAACGGCGTCATCACCTTCATCAACCAGGTGCCGGAGGAGATCACCATCCCCGCCGGGACGGTCGTGCGCAGCACAGCCGGTAACCCGGTGCGCTTCGTCACCACAGATTCCGTGATCATCGAAGGGCGCGTCAACGCCACCGCCGACGCGCCTATCGAGGCAGTGGAACCCGGCGTGGAGGCCAATCTGCCCAGCAGCCTCATCAACAGCGTGGAGGGACCGCTCGCCAGCCGGGTCAAGGTTTTTAACGCCGGACCCACACGCGGCGGCGACATCCAGCAGGTTCCCGCCGTCAGCCAGGACGACTACGACCGGCTACGCGCCGCCTTGCTGCAAGAACTTCAGCAGCAGGCGTACGCCGAATCGACCGAACTCCTGACCGAGACCGAATTCGTCGCCACCGAGTCGCTGATCGTGGTGCTGGTGCAAGGCGAGACCTTTGACCGGTTCCTGGGGGAGGAGGCAGAGACGGTCGGCCTGGAAATGCGCGTCGTGGTGCAGGGAGTCGTCATCGATGAGCGAGACGCCCGCCAGGTGGCGTTGAACGAACTGGCGAAGAAGGTTGGCCCGGCGTTCGACATCGACGAGGGCACTCTGATCTTCCGCCGGGGCGAGGTGACACAGGTAGACCCGGACCGGCGGGTCACGTTTCTGATGCAAAGCAGCGGCGATGTGGCGGCGGCTATCAACGCCTCTGAGGTACAGCGCCTCATCACGGGCAAGCGGCTGGACGAAGCCCAGGTCATCCTGGAGCAGGAGTTGCCACTGCGCCAGGCCCCGACGATAGAGATCAGGCCGCCGATCCTCAAACGGCTCCCCCTGCTGGCTCCCCGGATTCAGGTCGAAATCGCCGACCAGGGATGAACGACGAGACGCGGTTGCTGGGAATCGACCACGGCCTGAAGCGAATCGGGGTGGCTCTCAGCGATCCCCTGGGCATCATCGCCACGCCATTGACCGTGCTTCAGGCCACACCCAAGGCCGAGGTTCTCACCCGGTTGGCCGCACTGGTAGAAGAACACGCTATCAGTAAAATAGTGGTTGGGCTGCCCACCGATTCGGAAGGGCATATCGGGCCGCAAGCCCGCACCGTCTTGCGCTGGGCACGCCAACTGGCCGGAACCGTCTCCGTCCCCATCGTGTTGTGGGACGAGAGCTACTCGACGGCAGACGCCACCGCGACCCGCCGGGGCAAAAAGCACGGGCGGGAGCTGGACGCCGTAGCCGCCGCCGTCATCCTCCAATCCTATCTGGAAGCGAGGCGAAGCACGCATGAGCCAGGGCAACCGATACAGACATTCAACGACGCCCCCTGACCGACGGCGGGGCCTGTCACCAATCCAGGTTGTGACCCGGCTCATTCTGCTGCTGATGGTCGTCGGGATTGTCTCAGTGGCGGCTGCGCTGGTCGCCAGGAGCCTGACCCGGCGTGCGACGCCTACAGACGGCCAGGCCCGCCCGTTGGTCGAGAACCCGGCTCTCACGCCCGCCGAAGCAGCAGCCCTGAGCGCGTACCTGGCGCTGAACCAGGGCGCGCTCAACACCCCTGCCGGTACGAACCCTATACCGGTTCTTTTCGTCGTGGAGCCGGGCCAGAATGCCAGCACGATTGCCGACAATCTATTGGCCGTCGGGGTGATCGATAATCCCACGCTTTTCTTGCGTTACGTGCGTTACTATGGGCTTGACCTCCAGTTAGAGGCGGGGACGTTCGAACTGGCGGCGACGCAGACTATCCCCGAGATCGCCCTGGCGCTGACAGATGCCACCCAGGAAGAGATCGAGATTCGCCTGACCGAAGGCTGGCGGCGCGAGCAAATGGCCGCCGAGATCGACTCGCGGGCGGACATCCCCTTCAGTGGGGCGGATTTCATGGCGCTGACCGATCCGGGCGCTGCCGTCCCGCCGGAACTCGGCTTGAGCGCCGAACTCCCGGCGGGCGCGCCGCTGGAAGGATTCTTGTTCCCCGATACGTACCGGCTGTCGAAGGATGCCACCGCCGCCGATCTGGTGACACGCATGCTGGCGACGTTTGACGAGCGGGTTACGGCGCAGATGCGCGCCGACGCGATTGCGCAGGGCCTCTCGCTCTACGAGGTGGTGACGCTGGCTTCTATCGTCGAACGCGAAGCTGTGGTGGCCGAGGAGCGCCCAACCATCGCCAGCGTGTACCTCAACCGGCTGGCTATCGACATGCGCCTGGAGGCTGACCCAACGGTGCAATACGCCATGGGCTACCAGCCGCAATCGGGCGAATGGTGGAATCTGGGCCTGACACAGGACGACTACACCAGCGTCCTGTCGCCGTACAACACCTATCTCAACGACGGGCTGCCGCCGGGGCCAATTGCCAGCCCCAGCCTGTCGGCCATTCAGGCGGTCATCTACCCTGCCCAAACACATTTCTACTTCTTCCGGGCGGCCTGCGACGGCAGTGGCCGCCACACCTTTGCTGCCACCTTCGAGGAACACGTCGCGAACGCCTGCCCCTGACCAGGAGACGCGACCCTGGCAGGCTTCACCTCTACCGGCCTGGAACAACCAGGAGATGAGAAAATGCCCGTACCCATCAGCAGTTGCATGAAGCGCAACGTGGTCTGTGTCAAATCCCAAACCCCGTTGAGCGAGGCCGCCAAGTTGCTCGTGCAGAAGCACGTCGGCATGCTGCCGGTCATCGACGAGGAGAACAAGCTGGTCGGCATGCTCAGTCTGGCCGAGATGTTGGAGCTGTTTCTGCCAGCTTTCGTGCGCCTGATGGACAACGTGGATTTCGTCCACGACTTTGGCGCACTGGAAGAGGTGAGGATAGACCCGGCGGTGCGGCGCAAGCCGGTCTCGGCAGTGATGCACGAACCGGTCTCTGTCGAGGAGACCACCGGTCTGATTCGTGCCTACACGATACTGCTCAAGCACGAAATGCACGATTTGCCCATCGTCAAACCCGATGGAACGTTGGTCGGCATTGCCTCCCGCGTGGATGTCGGGACGGCTTTTCTTTCCGGCTGGGAAACCGGCCCGCTCACGCCGCCGGAGTGACGCCGATGCTCGATGCCGTGGTCGCAAGCGCGATCTTCCTGGTCAGCCTCACGGTGATTATGTCGGAGAAGATCGAGCGCACTATCGCGGCGGTGGGTGGGGCCGGGGCGATGCTCGTCGCAGGACTGTTGCTGGGCTTCTACTCGGAGGCGTTGGCCCTGGAAGCCGTCGACTTCAACACCCTCGGCCTCTTGATGGGCATGATGCTCGTCGTGGCTTTGCTCGAGCCGACGGGCTTCTTCCAATACGTCGCCGTCCGCGCGGGACAACTCTCGCGCGGCGACCCCTGGCGGCTGATGGTCATGCTGAGTCTGGGCACCACGATCGTATCCATGTTTCTGAACAACGTGACGACGGTGGTGCTCATCGCGCCGGTCACGATCTTGTTATCGGAGGTTCTGGGCCTGAGTCCGGTGCCCTTTTTGATGGCAGAAGCCATGCTGGCCAACACGGCGGGCGTGGCGACCTCTGTCGGAGACCCGGCCAGCGTGCTGGTCTCTACTGCTGGCGGGTTCAGTTTCATCGACTTTCTCACCCACTCGCTGCCCGTCGTGGCAGTTTCTATCGTGGTGGCACTTGGCTTGCTGCGCTTCCTGTTCCGGCACGAGTTGAAGGTACGCCCCTCCGACCCGGACGCCATGCTGGCGTTGGACCCCAGCGAAGCGCTGCACGATCCGGTCACAGTCCGGCGGGTTGGGATAATTGGCGGGTTGGCCATCACCATGTTCTTGCTCCAGGTCCAACTGGGAATCAGTTCGGCGTTTATCGCGCTGATCTCGGCGTCGGCAGCGCTGGTGTGGATTCAGCCCGATACCCACGAACTGGTGAAACGGATCGACCTGGACGTGCTCATGTTCTTTACCAGCCTGTTCGTCATGGTGGGCGGCCTGGAGGCAGCGGGCATCCTGGAGATCGTGGCCGAGACCGTCAGCAAGTCGAACCTGAGCCCTGTGTGGCTGGGCGTCGTCATCATCTGGGTGGTGGCGATTGCCTCGGCGCTGGTGGACAACATTCCCATCACCATCGCCATGATTGGTGTCTTGCAGGGCATGAACCGCGCCGGAGTCGACGTTAGCGCGCTGTGGTGGGCAGTTGCCTTTGGGGCCGGATTCGGGGGCAATGGGACGATCATCGGCTCCACAGCCAGTGTGGTGGTGGTCAGCCTGTCACAGCGGACGCGTACGCCTATCACAGCAGCGCTGTGGACGCGGCGCGGTCTGCCAATCATGCTGGTTTCATGCACCATCACCAGCGTGATCTTTGTGCTGTCGTTTGACCTGCTGAGTCGGTGAGGAAGAGACTGGACGCCAATTCCTCGGCATCGTAACGGCGGGCGGCGGGATTAGTTTCTCGGAAGATCTGGAGCAACTAGGGAAAACAACATGACCACGCCTATCCTGGCTGGACTGACTTTTGTCACAAGCCTTGGGCTGATTCTGTCTGGAAAAGTGCACCGGACCATCGTCGTGATGGTCGGCGCGGCGGTGATGATGGGGATTGGCCTGGCGCTGGGCTTCTACAGCGAAGCTCAGGCGGTGGAGGCGATCGACTTCGCCACGCTGGGCCTGCTGACGGGCATGATGATCCTGATGAAGCTGCTGGAACCGACCGGCGTTTTCGAGTATCTGGCGCTGCGGGCCGGGCAGGTCTCACGGGGCGATCCCTGGCGGCTGATGGTGTTGCTGGCCGTGGGCACGTCGGTGGTGTCGCTCTTCCTGAGCAACGTCACGACGGTGATGCTGGTAGCCCCGGTCACGATTCTGCTGGCCGAACTGTTGGACACGAGTCCGGTGCCATTCCTGATGGCCGAGGCGCTACTGTCTGACACGGCTGGCGTGGCGACCTCTGTTGGCGACCCGGCCAGCGTGCTCATTTCGACGGGTGCCAACCTCACTTTTGTGGACTTTCTAACCCACTCACTGCCCATTGTAGCGGTAGCCAGCGCCGCCGCACTCATCGGCATGCGCTTCATCTTTCGGCAAGAGTTGGCCGCCGACACCCGCAACCCGGAAGCACTGCTCAAGCTGAATCCTGTAGAGGCGCTGAGCGACCTCCAAACCGCCCGCAAAGTGCTGATCGTCCTGGGGGTTGCCGTGGGTTTTTTCTTTCTGCAAGACCCGCTCAACATCAGCCCGGCCTTCGTGGCAATGGCAGCCGCGGCTGCAGCGCTGGCCCTGGTGCGCCCCAACATCCACGAGGTGATGCACGGCCTGGAGTGGGACGTTATCCTATTCCTCAGCGGGCTGTTCGTGATGGTGGGCGGGCTGGAGAGATCCGGCGTGCTCGAAGCCATCGCCGGAGTGGTGGCCCACCTGGGCAGCCTTCACCCGGCGCTACTGGGCATCGCGGTCATCTGGCTGGTGGCGGCGCTGTCGGCGCTGGTTGCTAACATCCCGGTCACGGTGGTGCTGATCCCGGTCATCGCCGGGTTGGGCAGGGCCGGGGTGAATATCAGGCCTCTATGGTGGGCGCTGGCCTTCGGGGCCGGGTTTGGGGGCAATGCCACACTGATGGGGTCGAGCGCCAACGTGGTCATCGTCTCGCTCTCTGAGAAGACGCGCACCCCCCTCACTCCCATGCTGTGGACGCGATGGGGCCTACCGATCATGCTGGTGACCTGCACCGTCGCCAGTATCTTATACGCGCTGCTTTTCCGCTGGCTGGGGCGCTGAAGCGGCGATCCTGCTCAAACCGGCAAAGGTGAAACACCGATGAAAATCGAGCACTATACGCAGACACCGTCTGAAGCTTACCCGGATATGGAGGGCGTGAGCGTTCGCTGGGTCATCGGCGAGGGAGACGGCGCGCCGACCTTCGCGATGCGCGTCATCGACGTGGAGCCGGGGAGCCACACCCCTTTTCACACGCACGATTTCGAGCACGGCGTGTTCGTGCTGAACGGTCGCGGCGTGGTGCGGCACCCAGACAACCAGGAGACGCCGATCGAGCCGGACAGCGTGGTCTTCGTGCCGCCGAAGGAGAAGCACGGTTTCTTCAACCGGGGCGACGAGGTGCTGCGCTTCATCTGCGTCATCCCCCTGCCCGAAAGCTGACTCAGGTCAGCACGTCATAGAAGAGGGGCAGCGGCTCGACAGGCTCTTCGCTCCAGGTGTGGGCGGCGAGCAGGCGCTCGCGCGCTACGTCTGACGACTCGTGGCTCGACGCGTGCAGCGTGAACAGCGGGTCGCCTGTTTGCACCTCGTCGCCCACTTTGTGATGGACGACGATGCCCACCGCGTGGTCGATAGGGTCACCCTTTTCGTGGCGACCCGCGCCCATCTCCAGGGCGGCCAGGCCAACCTCGCGCGCGTCTAGCCCGGCCAGTATTCCCGCCTGGGGCGCGCTGACCACTTCCACGTAGGGGACTGTGGGCAGCGTGTGCAGCTTTTCGACCTGGGTCACGTCGCCACCCTGCGCTTCGACCAAGCGCTTGAAGACGGCCAGCGCCTCGCCGTTGCTGAGTTTCTCCTCCAACGTGGGACGAACGTCGGAGAGGTCTTCGGCTTGCGCCTGCCCGGCGAGCCGGAGCATGTGCCCGGCGACGACCAGACAGTGCTCGACCAGATCGGGCGGGCCGTCGCCGCGCAGGGTCTCGACGGCCTCGCGCACCTCCAACGCATTGCCCACCGCGTGACCGAGCGGCTGGTTCATGTCGGCGACGAGGGCGGTCATTTTGCGGCCCGCGTCCAGGCCAATCTCCAGCATGATGCGCGCCAGCTCGCGGGCGTCGTCTACCGACTGCATGAACGCGCCTTTGCCCGCCTTCACGTCGAGAACGATGCCGTCCGCGCCCGCCGCCAGTTTTTTGCTCATGATGGAGGCGGCGATGAGGGGCTTGCTGGGCACGGTGCCGGTCACGTCGCGCAGGGCGTAGAATTTGCCGTCGGCGGGGGCGAGGTCCACGCTCTGACCGGCGAGTACGATGCCCACCTCGGCCAGTTGGGTGAGGAACTGTTCGGTGGTGAGGTCCACGTCGTAGCCGGCGATGCTTTCGATCTTGTCGAGCGTGCCGCCGGAAAAGGAGAGGCCGCGACCCGACATTTTGCCGACGGGCACGCCGCAGGCGGCGACGAGCGGCAGGACGACGAGCGACGTTTTGTCGCCGACGCCGCCGGAGGAATGCTTATCGACGGCGAAATCGACGGCGGTGGAGAGGTCGAGGCGGTCGCCAGAGTCGGCCATAGCCAGCGTGAGATCGACGATTTCACGGCGGGACATGCCGTTAAGATAGACGGCCATGCACCAGGCGGCGGCCTGATAGTCGGGGATGGCCCCGCTGGCGAAGCCCTGGACGAAGAAGGTGATCTCGTCGGCGGTGAGGGGCTGGCCGTCGCGTTTCTTCTCGATGATCGACACTGCGTTCACGTCGTTGACCTTTCGAGTCAGGAGCCGGATGGGGATTTTAGCATATGTCGGGCGGGTTGGGTGGGGCGTTTTGTCGGGCAGGCGTGGGATGGGAGGCCCGTTAGCGGTGGGGGACAGCAGGTGCGGGCTGTGCTGGTTTGACGGATTCTTCACGCTTTTTGCAGGTTGTCTTCACGCACGGGGTGGCGCTCATGGCCTACAATCGAGGGCAAGGAATAACATTGGGCCTGTACTTAAGAGGAGCTACCAACTATGTTGGACGCAATTCGCAAGCGAGCGGTGTACGTGCCACCAATTAGCATCGCCTTACTGGTCATGTTCGTCCTGCTGGACGTGCTGCCTGTCTTCCTGAGCCGGGTTGCGCCGTCGCTGGTGGGTTATTCAGCACTGCTGGCCTGGGCTCTGGCCGACCTGCTGGGGCTGGCACTCTACGTGGCGGGATTCCAGCGGAAAGGCCGCGCTCGACGGCCCTCGCAGACGCGCCTGCATCAGCCGGTGACCGGCTAGCGATTGATCCACCTCCTGCCACCACCTGATTAGCCCCCTGCCTTTCTTCGCGCCGGGCGTATCCGGCCTGCCGCCGACGCCCGGCGCCCACTTGCCAACTGGAACAGAATCGATAACACTCAGTATGAATGAGTCTGGCCTGAGCCCGCCGGTATGTTGGGCCGCCTGCGGCCAGGCGCTCGTGCCTATTGGTGCCGGGAGGAGGACATCCATGCTGAGCGGAGTGACCCTCAAGGATCGCTACAGCATCTATGGGGAGCTAGGTCAGGGTGGCGCAGCCACGGTTTATCTGGCGCGTGACACGGAGACCGGGAAGGTGGTGGTGGTCAAGGTGATCCATCCGAACCTGGTCGACGAGGAATTCATCGCGCGGTTTGAGCGCGAGATTGACCTGCTGGAGCAGCTCGAAAGCCCGTATTTCGTCCGGCTGCACGACTGGGCACTGGAGGAGCGGGACGAGGGGTCGCGGAAGGTGTTGAGCTACGTGGTGACGGAGTTCGTGCAGGGGCACACGCTGTCGGAGCTTATCGAGAAGCAGGGCAAGATGGACGAGGCGGCGGCGCTGGCGATCACGCGGCAGGTGGCACTGGCCCTGCGCGAGATTCACGGCAAGGGCATCGTTCACCGGGACGTGAAGTCGGAGAACGTGATGATTACGCCGGAGAACGACGCCAAGCTGATCGACTTCGGCACGGCGAAAGGGCCGGATCACGCCACGCTGACCGACCCATCGTATTTCTGGGGAACGCTGCTGTACGCGCCACCGGAGCAGATGAAGGAAATGCGCGAGGTAGACCACCGGGCCGACGTGTACGCGCTGGGGGTGGTGCTGTACGAGATGTTGATGGGTAGGATGCCGGTGGAGGAGACGGAGTTTTGGAAAGTCGTCAACCGGATCATGGAAAATGACCTCGATCCGATTGCGGGGGTGAGCGAGCCGGTGGCGGCCCTGGTCAACGAGATGATGGCGCGCGACGTGGAGGCGCGTATCGGCTCGGCGGAAGAGGTGGTGCGGCGTATTGAGGCCATCCTGGGTGACACCACCGGCCCAGCGCTGCCGGAGCGGGCCATTGCTCCCGACGAAACGATGCTGGTGCAGCAGCTCGAAGATGCGCCAGCGGCCCGGCCCGACGGTGAGGAAATCGTCAGGCCAACCTATCACCTGACGACAGGCTGCGGGCGAAGGATTCCGCTGGTGGGGCAGGAGACAGTTGTCGGGCGCAGCCAGCCACAAGAGGTTGCTGCGCCGTACGTAGATTTGCGGGCGCTGGGAGTTGAGGGAGCACAGACGGTATCCCGGCAGCACTGCCGCCTGTTCCTGGAGGGTCATGCGCTTTCTGTGGAGGACTTGGGCAGCACGAACGGCACGCATTTGAACAGGGTGCCTCTGGAGCCGGGGAGGACGTACGATCTGACGCCGGGTGACGTGATGCAAATCGGAGGCGTCTCATTGACGCTTGAATCCTCTGACACGCCCCCTGGCAGAGAGCGGCTGATTGCCAGGATGCTGCGCGCGGTGTCTCCGGGGAAGCGAGGCTAGGCCACGGAGGGAGCGACGGAGAAAAGCGGAAGGGGACCGACGACTAGTGGTCCCCCAGGAAGCTGCAATAGGTAAGTTGAGAATGAGGGCTTAGCTGCTGCTGGGTGTTTTGAGTTTGCCGTTGTGGTGAACCGTGCTCGTCTTCTGGCCCAACGGTCGCCGCACCAGACCGATGGTGAAGTGCAGCTTGCCAAACGAGATGAAGTCGTTGTCGGACAACTCTTGGGCTTTGCCGCTGCTGATCCGGAAGCCATTGTGATAGCTCCCGTTGGTGCTGCCCAGGTCGATGAGGAAGAGGTGGGTCCTGGTGGGGCGCAAGACCGCGTGCCGCCGCGAGACACCATACTCTTCAGCATCGTACTCGGTCAGATTGAGATCGGGCGCAATGCCTGAGGCCGTCCGTCCGACGATCACGTCGCCGTGGATCTCCACTCCCAGGGGTTTGTGAGTAGAATTGGAGCTGATGAGGACCAGCCGCCAGACGATGTCAGGCCCCTCTTTGCGCCGCAGCCGGGATACCGGCAGGCGAATGTATCGCTTGACCCTGGCCTCCGCTCCGGTGCCGAAAGCATTGGCATCAAGGACAGCAGAGGCCGCGAGCAGATCAAGCTGGGCCGTCGGTTTGGCTGGCACTCGATTTTTGAGCTGGAGAATGATGTCGACAAGTTCCTCTGGCGACCTGCCCTCCAGCCAACTCCGGTCAAATATCTGATTGTCGCCCCAGGTCTCATCCCCGCCAGGGCGCTTGCCTTTGGAGTCTTCTGGGGGAGCTTTCATGTCTCTGCTCCTGGGTCGCCGCATCGCGATTGGGCACGGCGATGGACCGGCACCACACGCGGCCAGAACGCGCATCGTGGATTCTTCATGAACTTATGATACTCTGGGAGATTGCTTTCCGAGGTTACAATACCATAACAGTCTGGCGACCAGGCGGATTGCGAGGGGCAGGGATTCGGGTTAAGCTTCCCCGCTATGAACGTGGTGCTTATTCTAGGTACGATGGTCTTTTTTGGCGTGGTGCACAGCCTGACGGCGGGGCCGGGTTTCAAGGGCTGGGCGCAGCGCACAATGGGCGAGCGTATCTACCAGGGGACGTACCGGCTGCTGTATAACGTGTTTTCGGTGGTGACGTTCGCGCCGGTGCTGGCGGCGATGGCCCTCACTGCCAACCAGCCGCTTTACCGCGTCCCCCTGCCCTGGGCCTGGCTTATGCTGGCGCTGCAAGGGCTGGGCGCGCTGGGCGCGGCGGGGGGATTGGTGGTGACGGATGCCCTGGAGTTCGTCGGGCTGCGGCAGTTGCTGGCACTGGCGAACGGCGACCCGCTCCCGCTCCCGGCGGCTCCCTTTCAGGCACGCGGGATGTACGCGGTGGTGCGGCACCCGGTGTATTTGTTCTCGCTGGTGTTTCTGTGGGCGATGCCGGTGATGTCGGTCAACACGCTGACGTTCAACGCGGTGGCGACGGTTTACTTTTTCGTGGGATCGGTTTTCGAGGAGCGCGGCCTGGCGGCGCTGTACGGCGACACGTATCGCGATTACCAGCAGCGCGTGCCGCGCATATTCCCGTGGCCTCGCCCCCGGCCCTCCGATTGACTCCGCTACGACGCAAATCGTAATACACCTCACGGTCTGCTCGCTCCTGCAAACGCTATGGTCAGCGCTGGCAGGTTGCGTTAAAGTTGTCCCTCACATTGGAATTCGCTAAAGGAGGAGTCATGGCTAAAAGTTCATCTCGCCGCCGCGAGGCTGCCGCGCAGCGGGCGCGCAAACGCCGCCAGCGGGCGGGTTTGGTGTTTGGTGTCGGCGGGTTGGCGCTGGTCGCCGTTGCGGCGCTCATCCTGCTGTCGCAAGGACAGGCCGCAAGCGCGGTCAGCGTGGGTAACGTCGGCGACTACAGCAGCTACCCCCAGGGCGTGGACGAAACAGGTGCGCCGTACATCGGAGAGGCAGACGCGCCGGTCACGTTGGTGGAGTACAGCGACTTCGGCTGCCCGCACTGCGCGACGTTTTCCGAAACCGTGCACCAGTTGATCGACGCATACGTAGCGGATGGGACGCTGAAGATCACGTTCAAGCCGCTCAGCTTCGTGACGCCGAATTCGCCCACGGCGGCAGCCGCCGGGCTGTGTGCCGCCGACCAGGGGATGTTCTGGGAGATGCACGACGCGATGTTCAACTTGCTGTCGACGCAGGGCAGCAGCGCCTTTGCGGCGAACACGCTCACCAGCGTGGCAGCCGAACTGGGGCTCGACGAGGATGCGTTCGGCGACTGTCTGAACGACGGAGGCACGCGCGATCAGGTGTCGGCCTTCCTGGCCGAGGCGCAAGGTCTGGGCATCAACAGCACGCCGACGGCGGTTTTCAACGGGCAGATACTGGAGTCCGGCGCGGTGCCATTCAACGTGCTGGAGAGAATGATTCAGGCAGCGTCGTAAGGCCGATAGGCAGGCTGCTTGACAGGGCACGACTTGCTAATTTAAGGTAGAGATCGGACACGGGCACCGGCAGGAGGCAGCCAAGTGAACGGGCACGATCTCTCTGATTTTGAGCAGCCATCGGTCACGGTGGACGTGGTGATCTTCACGCTGCGTGAGGATGACTTGCAGGTCTTGCTGGTCCGGCGCGGCGAGCCGCCGTTCAAGGGAAGTTGGGCGATTCCGGGCGGCTTCGCCAACCGTGACGAGAGCCTGGAGCAGGCCGCTGCGCGGGAATTGGAAGAGGAAACCGGGCTGAGCGGCCTGTATCTCGAACAGTTGTATACGTTCGGGCAGCCGGGGCGCGACCCGCGTGGCTGGGTCATCAGCGTGGCGTATTTCGCGCTGGTGCCTGCCAAGGACGTGCGGCTGCGGGCGGGCGACGACGCGGCTGAGGCAGCATGGCACTCAGCGTATGGCCTGCCAGAGCTGGCGTTCGACCACGCGGAGATACTGGACTACGCATTGACGCGGCTGCGGTACAAGCTGGAGTACAGCACGGTGGGCTTCCAATTGCTGCCGGAGGTGTTCACGCTGACAGAGCTGCAGCGGGCTTACGAAACGGTGCTCGGCGAGAAGCTGGACAAGCGCAACTTCCGGCGCAAGATACTGCAGGCGGATATTCTGGTGGAGACGGGCGGGGCGCGGACCGGCGAGGGCCGCCCGGCGAAGTTGTACCGCTATCGCGAAGACGCGGAGCCGGAAATCAAGGCCCGGCGACTATTTCCCTGATGCCGATCAATCAAGAAGACCTTGACAGAGAGATTTGGCGCGCCTATACTTCGTGTACATGATACACGAAGTATCCGTTTGCGCGGCTGGGGAGCGCGCCTGGAAAGGGGTGAGAACCAGAAGATGGGATTTCCGGATTTCTACGACGCGGCGAAGGTGGGGACGGTGTACAGGCCGGACGTCCGGCAGGTGGTGGAGGCTGCCAACGAGGCGAACGTCGAGCCGTCGGCGGAGGATCAGCGGCGGGTGCTGCTGTTGGTGGTGGACCCGCAGGTGGACTTCGTGCACGAGGATGGCTCGTTGAGCGTGCCGGGGGCGGTGGACGACACGCGGCGACTGGTGGCCTGGCTGTTCGAGCACCTGGGGGAGGTGACCGACATCGCGGTGTCGCTGGACAGCCACATTCCGCTGCACATCTTTTACCCCGGCTGGTGGGTGGACGAAAAGGGGGAGCACCCGGGCGCGATGACGCCCATCACCGCAGAGGAGGTGGAGGCGGGCCGCTGGACGCCCACCTACGAAGGGGAATGGTCCCGGCGCTACGTGCGCCAGCTAGAGGACAGCGCGAAGAAGACGCTGATGATCTGGCCGTATCACACGATGATCGGGACGGTGGGACACGCAATCACTCCGGCCCTGTACGAGGCGATCGTCTATCACTCGGAGGCGCGCCGCTCGGAGCCGACGTATCTGGTCAAGGGGCGCATCCCTAAGACGGAGCACTATTCGATTTTTGAGCCGGAAGTGAAGGTGCCGGAGGACCCGGAGGGCGGTCTGAACACGGCCCTTCTGGAGAGGTTGGCGGGTTACGACCTGATCTACGTGGCCGGGCAGGCGAAAAGTCACTGCGTGCTGGAGACGGTCACGTCCATTGTCAATTACGCCGACGTGCAGCCCGGCCTGATCGAAAAACTGCGCCTGCTCAACGACTGCACGTCGTCGGTGGCGCACCCTGAGATCGACTTCGAAGCGATGGCAAACGAGCAGTTCGACAGCTTTGCGAGAACCGGCCTGCAACGGGTCACGACGGATGACCCGCTTGCCTAGCCCGGCAGAAACCTACGAGTCGGTCTTGGTTGGGATCTTTTCTGTGTCGTAAGGCGAAGACTCGGCGGGAGGCTCTTTCACCTTCGGACGTCTCACCAGTGTGTCGGGCAACAGACGGGGCCTCTTCGAGGGGATGGTCGGGGCCGATAGCCCCCGACCCAGTGTTTGACCGTCGCCTATTTTGCGCCTGAGGGTCCTCTCGCGCCAGGACAGCAGAGGTGTGATGAAGCCATCTTTGCCACCATCCTTGCCCGCTTTGGCCGCTTTGACCTGCTTTTTCTCGTCGGGCGTCATCTGGTGGTGGACGGTTTCCTCGTTGTCGTAGTGAATCCAACGATTGAGCCGACCTGTGGCCAGCAGTCTGGCCCCGCAATTCGTGCAGTACTGGCCGCGATAGGGGTTTAGCTGGCCGCACTCGCCGCAGACTTTGCGCTGCTCGAACCCGTGGCCCAGCTCGGCGCGCAGGATGTCTGCTACGAGACGGCTGGACGAATAGGGCGTTCCCAGGCTGACCACGGTGTTGCTGTCGACCACGTACACTGCCCAGTAGCTCTCGCCCTTTTTTGTCAATGAGGCATGTCGCAAGCGCTCGGCACGTACCTTGCCCAGGTCTACACCATCGGCCAGCCGGTCTGCAATCACGACGACGTTGGGCAGGTCGTTCAGGGTGGCGGCCATGAGCAGGGTGTTATTGAGCACGCTGGCGATAACCACTGCGCCCAGACGCTCCTCGTTTAGCTTGTGATCGCGAAGCAGCAAGCGTTCGCCGCCATGATAAGCTTCCCAGACCCGGCTACCTCGCAGGTAGCCGCCAGCGCTAAGACCGTCGATCATGAGGGGTTTGATTTTGAGCAAGGGACTCGTATCAGCCATGTTTGGAGTATACCTCTAATGTCGATCGTTTTGCATGGGCTGGTGGTCATGTTGCTGGGACCGGCATGTTGCAGGAGTGGACCCTTGTGCGATAGTCTATTGCTTGATCGTTTGGTGAGTGTCAGCACAACGGATTGGAATAGAAGATGTTACAACCTAGGCGCGGATTGCGTCGCGTTGGCGAGGCGGTGAGCGCAGGCAGTACGCTGTTGAAGGGTGTGGTATGGCTGGGGGTGGTAGTGGGTGTGCCAGCATTGCTGTTCCTAGCCGTGCTGGTGCTGGCCCCAGACCAACCCGACCTGCTGTGGAAAGCGCCCGCCGGATTCGGATTGGCGACTCTGGTGGTGATGGGCGCGCTGACGGCGCGCGGCAACCTGCTGCAAGGCCTGCAACGGTTGGCCGGGTGGCTGATCTTCGTCGGCGGCGGGCTGGCCGTCCTGTACCTGGCGCTGCTGCTGGACATCACCGTGGAGGGCAGGCGCGAATACGTGGTCTACGGGCTGTTCGGGTTGCTGTTCGTGGCGCTGGTGGCGCTGTATGGCTGGTCGCGCCAGCGCACGTTTGAGGCCCGACCGGACACGTTGGAGAAGGTGACGCCGAAAGATCGCGAACAGGCGATTATCCTGGCGCGCGAGATCCGCATGATGGCGCTGCTGACCTATGGCGAGGTGGTGGACTTCGAGCACAGCGAGCGGCGCGGCCCCGATGACCCTATCTGGGCCAGACTGTTCGGCGAGGAATTGAAGCTGAACGTGGTGGTCAAGGCGGCGGTGGGCATCAATCTGGCGAACCTGACCGACGACATGATCCGGGTAGACGCTCGCAGCAAGCAGGCGCAAGTCACGCTGCCGCCCGCGCGGCTGCTGGTCAACTTCATCGACGAGAACGCGACGCGGATCAAGTCGTACACGCTGGGCCTGTTCGCGCTGGTGGACCCGCGCCTGCAACGCGATGCGCGCCAGAAAGCGCTGGAGCGCTACGTGACGGACATCGCTGACCTGGACCGCCTGTTCCACGACGCCAACCGCAGCGCGAAGGCTTTCGTGGAGGATTTCTTGCACGCGAAGGGTTTCCGCAACGTGACGGTGGTGACGCAACTGCCGCCGCCGGGACGCTACCTGGAGGATTTGCACCAATTGCCGCGCAGCACGCCTTACCAGCCGCCATCGCCGTAGCAGCCAGCAGTCAGCGATCAGCTTCCAGCTTTCAGCTTGTCGCACGGGCTTGAATGCTGAATTCAGACACAGGTAAGTTGCTGCTTTACGCGAGGTTGAATTGACTGAGGGTGCCAATTTCGAGATTGAGGCGAGAACAGTGATTTGTTCCTCGCGAACATGACCCGGCTGTATGCTGGTGGCTGACTGAAAGCTGAAGACATGAGCATTTTCAACGGCAAACGCCTGACCGACGAAACTTTTAAGCTGGACGTGGAACGGATGCGGGCCGGATGGTACTCGGATAAGTATTTCGAGAACATCGGGCACATGCTGGATACGTTGAGCGAGCAGGGCTACACCTACCGGGGCCACCGCTCGCGCCTGGACGAGGAGCTGGCGAACAGCATCGCCGTCGGCGATATGATCGCCGAGACGCAGTGGTTCACCCGCCGCCAGCCGTTCGCGCTGGTGGCCGGGGTGGACAAGGCGCTGGCGATGGTGCGTCACTGCGCGGGGCACTTCGATGCCAGTGGCAAGTTCGTCGAGGCGTGGGACCAAATGGAGGTGGAGGCGGTTCACGACGGGGTGCTGGTGCATTACGACGGCAACCCCAGGCGGGTGAAGCCGGTGATGAAGGTGCGCGGCTGCTACCGGCGCTTCGCGATGCTGGAGACGCCGACGCTGGGCATCCTGTCGCGGGCCAGCCGCATCGCGACGAACGTGTATAACACGCTGGTGGCGACACGGGGTAAGCCGGTGCTGTTCTTCCCGGCGCGGTTCGACGTGCACGAGGTGCAGGCGGCGGACGGGTACGCCTACGACATTGCGGTGCACCGCTATAACATGGACTACGGCGAGCACGTCACGAGTTTCGTCAGCACGGACGCGCAAGGCGACTGGTGGGGCGGCGCGGGGGGCGGAACGGTGCCACACGCGATTATCGCCTGCTTCATCGGCGACACGCCGGAAGCGATGCTGGCTTTCGCGGCCACGCAACCACCAACTGTGCCGCGTATCGCGCTGGTGGATTTCAACAACGATAGCATCGGGGAATCGTTGGCGGTGATGAAGGCGATGTTTGAGCGCTTTCGCCAACTGAAGGAGAGCGGCCAGGACGACGAGGCCGAGCATTACCGGCTGTTCGGGGTGCGGCTGGACACGAGCGGAGCGATGCGTGACGAGGCGCTGGCCCCGCTGGGCGACCCACAACTGGACCTGGGGGTTAACCCTCGATTGGTGGTGGCGGTACGGGGGGCGCTGGACCGGGCCTGGGAAAGCTGGGACGTGGGCGATAAGTGGCGCGCCGAGGCGGAGGCGTATTGCAAGGCGGTGAAGATCGTGGTCAGTGGGGGGTTCAACGACGAGAAGATCCGGCGGTTCGAGCGGCTGGGCGTGCCCGCCGATATGTACGGGGTGGGGTCGTGGCTGATGAGCAACGACAGGCGGACGAATACGGACTTCACGGCGGACGTGGTGCGCATCAAGGTGGGGGGCGAGTGGCACGACATGGCGAAGGTGGGGCGCGCGCCGGGGGAGAATCCCGACCTGGAAGTCGTTCGTTGATTCGTTTTGCTGGACGCCCATAGGTGAATTGAATCTCGCTATCTGGTTTCCACTGAATCCTCAGCCATTGCCAGATGATTACCTTTGAGCAAGCAAAGAAAATAGCCTTGGAGAGAATTGGCCCGGACTGTGCTCTGATCGAGTCCTCCATTATCGAGAAGCCTTATGGTTGGTACTTCAATTTTCAGAGCAAGAAATTCATCGCTACACAAGACCATCGGTATGCGCTCGTAGGAAGCGGGGGACTCATTGTCGAGCGAAGAGATGGTCGGGTCTTTATGTTTCCATCAGCTTACAGTCGCGAGGAAAATCTCAGGAAATACGAGGCGGGTTTCCGGTACGGCAGTTACGATCTGGTGATTGTGGAAGTGAGCGATCACGAGCGAACGACTGACCTGCTTCTCAAGTTGCGTATGACATATGTCGTTCCAGAGGAGGCGCATGGCACGACCTGGAGAATACCCACACAATTCACCCGTTCTATGATAAGCCGTCGGCTTCGGAGTCTGCCATGCACCTTCCGAAACCAGGAATTCTACTTCGTAACTGATGTGTTTGAAGAAATTGACGAAGCTCAATGCTGCCGCTATGAAATCCTGGAGGGCCGCAATGACTATGGGTTGCGCACCGTTGGTGAGTTGTTAAGCAACTTGCCTGAGGGTGACGGCTAAAATGGTTATCCTGGGTAAGTGGGGGGAGCGTCCGGTGACGTTGAGCTTGAAGCCGGGCAGCCTGACGGTGAGCGTGGACGGGCCGGAGCAGGCGACGGTGATGGCCTACGACCGGGCGGGCCGTCCCTGGACGGCGTACCTCGACGAGGTGTCGTACCGGCGGGGGCTGGATGGGCGGGTGATGGCGAAGTGGCGGACCGCTGGCGAGGGGCGAGAACGGCGTCACTTAGCGGTGGATGAGGCCGCTGGTCTGGAGCGGCGGCTGTGGGAGTCGCTGTTATCACTATGCGAAGGCATTGAACGGGGGAAGGTAAGCTGGCGAACGCCCTTCCCCGGCGAGGCGTGGGAGGCGCTGCAAACGGCGCTGGCCTTCGACGCGGAGGCTTCGCAACGAGACGCGGCGCGATACTTCGACATTTACAAGCCGGTGGGCATCCTGCCGCCGGACCACTACATGGCGGTGGTGCTGCAAGCGACTGAAGGCTGCTCGTTCAACACGTGCACGTTTTGCGATTTCTACAAGGACCGCCCGTTCCGCATCAAGTCGCCGGAGGAGTTTCGGGCACACGCCCAGGCGGTGCGCGACTACCTGGGAGCGGGCTTGAGCCTGCGACGGACGCTGTTCCTGGGGGACGCAAACGCGCTGGTCATCCCCCTGCCCCGGCTGGTGCCCCTGCTGGAGATCACCAACGAGATCTACGACGTAGAGGCGCTGACCGGCATCTACGGGTTCATGGATGGCTTCAGCGGGCAGAAGAAAACGCGTGATGACTATGCGAAGCTGGCCGAGTTGGGGTTGGCGGGTGTGTACATTGGGCTGGAGAGCGGGCATAACCCGCTGCTGGAGCGGCTGAAGAAGCCGGGGCTGGCAGAGGACGTGATCGAGGCGGCGGTGGCGCTCAAGGCGGCGGGGGTGGCGGTGAGCGTGATCGTGCTGCTGGGGGCGGGCGGCGCTGAGATGGCCGAGGCGCACGTGCGCGATACGGCGCGGGCTCTGAACGCGATGCCGCTCGACGGGGAGGACATCGTGTACTTCTCGGAGTTGATCGTCCACGAGGGGCTGCCCTACGCGCAGGACGCGGCGGGGATGCAGCCGCTCTCGCACGCGGAGCGGCTGGCGCAGGGAGACGCTATCGAGGCGCGGCTGCGGTTCCGCGACCCGGCTGATCGGCCTATCGTGTCGCGCTACGACATTCGCGAGTTTGTGCACTAGCCGCACGCGTGCTAGACTGAACCTACCGACATCCTCTCCGCTCTCGGCTTGAGAGCGTTTTTCTTGGAGACACGATACATGCGAACAGTCGAATGGCACGAGGGCAAGGTGCGCATGATCGACCAGCGGCAGCTGCCCTGGGAATTGGTGCTGGTCGATTTTGACGATTACCGCGAGGTGGCGCGGGCCATCACCGAGATGTACATCCGGGGCGCTCCGGCCATCGGGGGAGCGGCGGGCTTCGGGATGGCGCTGGCGGCCTTCCAGAGCGCGGCCAAGGACCGGCTGGCATTGCTGCGTGACGTGGAAGCGGCTGGCGAACACCTCAAGCAGGCGCGGCCTACCGCCGTGAACCTGGCGTGGGCGGTGGACCGGCTGCTGCGGGTGGCGGCTAACGAGGACCTGTCGGCGGCGGAGGACGTGCGCGAGGCGATGCTGCGCGAGGCACAACAACTGGCCGACGAGGACGTGGCGATCAACAAGCGGATGGCCGAGCATGGCGCGACGCTGGTCGAGGACGGCGACACGATCTTGCATCACTGCAACACAGGGGCGCTGGCGACGGTGGATTGGGGCACGGCGTTGGGGGTGATTCGGACGGCGCACGAGCAGGGGAAGAAGATTCACGTATTATTAGACGAGACGCGACCCCGTCTGCAAGGGGCGCGGTTGAGCGCCTGGGAGCTGACGCAATACGGGGTGCCATTCGACATCATCGCGGATAACGCGGCGGGGCATTTCATGCGAACCGGGCAGGTGAATCTGGTGCTGGTGGGCAGCGACAGGACGGCAGCGAACGGCGACGTGGCGAACAAGATCGGCACATACAAGCTGGCGGTGGTCGCCAAGGAGAACGGGATTCCGTTTTACCCGGTGGTGCCGACCTCGACGGTGGACCTGAATCTGGCGTCGGGCGACGACATCCCTATCGAGGAGCGGGACGCGGGCGAGGTGCGCGCGCCGTTCGGCAAGGCGTTCGTGCCGGAGGAGTGGCCCGCACGCAATCCGGCCTTCGACGTGACGCCGCACCGCTACGTGACGGGGATCGTGACGGAGAACGGGATCGTGTACCCGCCGTTCGTGAAGCATCTCAGGAAAGCGGTGTTGGGCGAGGACGCCTGAAAACGAGGGCGTGATGGACCGCGAGGTAGCGGAGTGGCTGGCAGAGTTGATCGCGCAGGCGGTGGCGGCGCTTGAGCATCAGCCCGGCTTGACGTGCGAGGTGCAGGGCGACGCGACGCGCTGGATACAGATTTTGCCGGAGCAGGATGACGTTCCCGGACAGGTGAGCGGCATCGTGCTGAATTTCGCTTACCGGCACCAGGAGGAGCCGCTGGCGGTGTTGAAGCGGGCCGGATTGACCCTGCCGCCGGGCACGCGGGTAGAAACGTGGGAGGCGGGCGGCTACGCGACGCTGTGGGTTCGCCCGGATATTCCGGTGGTGGCGCTGGCGCTGTTCGTGGGGGACATCGTGGAGAAGGTGATGGAGGCCCCGGCAGGGTACGAGTTGCAGGCATGGATTGAGTATGGGTACTAAGGCACATCCCCACCCGCCCTTTGGCCACTCTCCCCCTTCTAGAGGGAAGTCGCGCGCGCCGGGGAGTGTTAGATGACGAAGCGGCGCGTGCGGTTAGGGAGCGGGTTGGACCGGCAGAAGCTGACGGATACAATTCAGCAGGCGTTTGATTCGTTTGAGGAGATGCCGGGGCTGTCGATCAACGCGCACGCGATGGAGGATGGCTGGCTGCACCTGTATCCGAAGGCGGGGGTCGATGCCGAGGGGGAGATGACGCACGTGATCGGTTGGCTGCTGACGTTTGGCTATCCGCACGATGGGGAGCCGGGGAGGAAGCTGTCCAGGCTGGCGATGCTGGGCGCGGAGGGGGTGAAGCTGGCCGCGTGGGAGGTGGGATTGTACGCGAGTTACTGGCTGCCGCCAGGGACGCCACCCGAGGACATAGCGGACCTGACGATTGCATTGATGCGGGAGGTGCAGGGGGTATCAGAAGAGGCACACTTAGAGGTTGCGCTGGAGTATGGTCTGTGAGTCTGGCAAATAGTCCACCTTGTAGAAGTGGAAAAGGGGGTTGAGATGCAACGGTGGGAGTACTGTATGGTGGGCCCGATCATGCAAGGGACGCGCACCAAGCCGCTCGCCGGTTACTATCCGCGCCTGGTCTTTTTCACCGTGAATGGCCCGGTGTCGAAGTCGCTTGAGGATATGGGCGAAACGAAAGAGGCCGACGTGCTGGCGATGGTGGTCGCGCAATTGGGAGCCGAAGGCTGGGAAATGGTAACAGGCGGCACCATCGGGACCAAGCTGGCCGATAGGGCTTCTGTTCACGACGCAGGGGGACACTTCCTGTATTTCAAGCGCCCGGTGTAGTGACGCCTCAGATGCGGCCCAGTTGATACCAACCTGGTGGCCTGCCACGATGGCGGGTGCCGCCGAGGGCGCTGCCATGGCTTCTCAGGCCGGATGGGGTATACTGGCGCGCGGCGTGGGAGGGGCGCAGCGGGAAAGTGATGAAGATTTCGACCGTCGTCTGCACCAGTAACGAGCGCGATACGATTCTGGGGAGGCTGGAGCAATTGTGGGGGGCGGCCCCGGAGGGGTGGCAGGTCGAGGTGGTGGTCGTCGATAACCACTCGACGGACGGGACGCGCGAGGTGCTGGCTGGTCTGGAAGCGGCGAATTTGCAGGTGATTTACCAGCGCCGCCGCCGGTCAGCAGGGGCGTGCTGGCGGGTCGCGATCGCGCACCTGAGCGGGCAGTACGTGTGGTTTGACCGCGCGACGCCTGGCGATGCTGCCGTCCTGGCGGGGTTGCTGGCCGAGGTTGACGACGAAGCTGTGGCGATCTACTCCGCGCCGCCGGAGGGACCGGACAAGCGCGACGGGGTGACGCGGTTGGTGAACGCCTTGTTCGGCGGCGGCCTGGATGACGTGTTGGGCGCGAGCAAGCTGGTGCGGACGGACGTGTTGAAAGCGCTGAACGTGTGGGGAGAGGGGATCGCGCTGGAGGCGAGCATCACCGCGGCGCTGCTGCGGGCGCGATTGGCGATCCGGCAGGTGCCCGTGGCCGGGCACGCGGCGTGGCAGCCAACCTCCTCGGAATGGCTGGCAGCAGTAGGGGCTGTTCTGAGCGCGCGCGTGGACCCGTCGCCTGTATGGAAGCGGGGACGGCGGGCGACGCTCTCTGACACGTAGAAAAGGATTGGGACACGGATTGCACGGATACCACGGATTCACCTGCGCCCACAAACGACGCGAATTTGACCCTCTCTAACGCGGAGCACCGTCGGCATGAATATCGTCATCACCGGTTCGATAGCGTACGACTACATTATGTTCTTCCCCGGCGAGTTCTCGGATCACATTTTGCCGGAGAACCTGGAGCGGCTCACGTTGAGCTTTCACGTGCACGAGCTGGCGCGCCACTGGGGTGGAACCGGGGCGAATATCGCCTACAATCTGGCCTTGCTGGGCGAGCGGCCCAAGCTGGTGGCCTCGGCGGGGCACGATTTCGAGGATTTCCGGCGCTGGCTGGAGGAGGCGGGTGTGGACACCTCGACGGTGCGCACGTTTGACGACGTGTTCACCGCGTCGTTCTTCGCCAACACCGACCAATCGAACCGGCAGATCGCGTTCTTCCACGGCGGGGCGATGGACCGCGCGCCGGAGGTCACGCTGAAAAACTCGGTGGGCGGCGAGGCCGATCTGGTGACGGTCTCGCCCAACCACATGGGCGCGATGACGGGCTACATCGCGGAGTGTAAGGCGCTGGGCATCCCGTATTTCTTCGATCCCGGCCAGCAGGTGATCCGCCTGAGTGAAGATGAACTGCGCGAGGCCACGCTGGGAGCGACGTACCTGGCGCTGAACGATTACGAGATGGAGATGCTGACCAAGAAGACCGGCCTTTCACGGGAGGACATCACGTCCGCTGTGGAAACGGTCATCATCACGCGCGGCGAGGAGGGGTCGCACATTTTGCACGGCGGCCAAGTGATAGAGATTCCCGCCGCGCCACCGGCCAACGTGGCCGACCCAACCGGCGCGGGCGACAGCTTCCGGGGCGGTTTTTTGAAAGGGCTGGCCCAGAACTGGCCGCTGGAGCTGGCCGGGCGCGTCGGGTCGTTGATGGCGGCTATCACCATCGAAGAGCACGGGCCGCAGTCGGCCCGGTTCACGCCGGAAGCATTCGTGGAACGCTTCCGCAAAGCCTTCCCCGATTTTGACGACGCGGGCGCGCTGGACAGCATGCTGGCTGCTGGCGCAAGCAGGGGGTGAGCGATGCCGGTTTACACGATCTCAGAATTGAAGGATAAGGACAGCATCCGGGTTTTCCTGGAGAGGGACAAGGGCTACGCGGCCTACGCGCTGGGCGACCTGGAGCCACCTTACGACGCGCACGCGACGTGGCACGGCGCGCACGTGGACGACGAGTTGGAGGGGGTGGCGCTGATCTACGGCGGCCTGGAACCACCTGCGCTGTTCCTGATGGGCGGCAACCCGGCGGTGAGCGCGCTGCTGATGTACGGCGTGGGACCAAACGAGGTATACTTCACCGCCCGGCCCGAACAGCAACCGCTGCTTGAGATGTGGTACACGCTGACGAAGCCCACCGCGATGTACCGCATGCGGGTGACGAAAGAGAAGTATAAGCCGGGGGAAGAGAGCAAATTCCCCATCCGCAGGCTGGGGCCGGACGACCTGGAGGACGTGAACGCTTTTTTCGAGCTGGGTGCGGAGGCCGACGAGCGAATCATCGCTTTCACGGCGCAACAGGTGGAGGATGGGTTTTTCCACGGCATTCACCTGGAGGAGAAGTTGATTGCCGCGGCGGGCACGCACCTGGTCGCCAAGCAGGCCAAGATGGGGGCACTGGGCAACGTGCTGACGCACCCAGATTATCGCGGCAAGGGGCTGGGCAGCGCGACGAGCAACGCAGTGGCGGCGGCGCTGTTCGAGGAAGGCATCGAGACGATCGTGCTGAACGTGGCACAGGATAACCAGCCCGCGTTGAAGATTTACGAGGGATTGGGTTTTGAGCGGGTGGGGCCGTTTGTCGAGGGACAAGCAAAAAGACACTGATATTTAAATCCGAAATCCAAATGACAAAATCCAAATTGGCTGACGCCAAATGGCGACATCCAAATGACAAAATCCAAATTGGCTGACGCCAAATGGCGACATCCAAATGACAAAATCCAAATTGGCTGACGCCAAATGGCGAAATCCGAATGACAAAACCCAAATTGGCTGATGCCAAATGGCGAAATCCGAAAAACAAAATCCAAATTGGCTGATGCCAAATGACGAAATCCGAAAAACAAAATCCAAATTGGCTGATGCCAAATGGCGACATCCAAATGACGACATCCGAATGACAAGATCAACTGAAACGGGAGTGGTTCATGACAGTTAATCACGACATCAAAGATGGCAGTCTGGCACCGGGCGGGCGGTATCGCATCGAGTGGGCGGAGCGCGAGATGCCGGTTTTGCGGCAAATTCGCGAGCGGTTTGCCAAGGAGGAGCCGCTGAAGGGTATCCGGGTGTCGGCCTGCCTGCACGTCACCACCGAGACGGCTAACCTGATGCGGACGCTGCAAAGCGGCGGCGCGGACGTGGTGCTGGCGGCGTCGAACCCGCTGAGCACGCAGGACGACGTGGCGGCCAGCCTGGTGCATCACGACGAGATTCCGGTGTACGCGATCAAGGGCGAGGACAACGAGACGTACTACGAGCACGTGGAGGCCGCGCTGGCTCACAAGCCGCACATCACGATGGACGACGGCGCTGACCTGGTGAGCGAGATGCACAAGGGGCACACCGACCTGATCAGCAACGTGGTGGGCGGAACCGAAGAGACCACGACGGGCGTGATTCGCCTGCGGGCGATGGCCGCCGACGGCGCGCTGAAGTTCCCGGTGCTGGCGGTGAACGACTCGATGACCAAGCACCTGTTCGACAATCGCTACGGTACCGGCCAGAGCACGATGGACGGGATCATCCGGGCGACGAACGTGCTGATCGCAGGCAAGACGGTGGTGGTGGCGGGCTATGGCTGGTGCAGCCGGGGCATCGCCCAGCGGGCGGAGGGCCTGGGCGCGAACGTGATCGTGACCGAAGTGGACCCGCTGCGCGCATTGGAAGCGGTGATGGACGGCTACCGGGTGATGCCGATGACGGAGGCGGCCCCGCTGGGCGATATCTTCGTGACGGCGACCGGCGACATCAACGTGATCGACGACCATCACATGAAGGTGATGAAGCACGGCGCGATTCTGTCCAACTCCGGGCACTTCAACGTCGAAGTGAACATTCCCGCGCTGCAAAAGATGTCCAAGGGAGAGCCTGAGTTGGTGCGACCTTTCGTGGAGAAGTTCACGTTGAAGGATGGCCGCGCGCTGTACCTGCTGGGCGAGGGGCGGCTGATCAACCTGGCTGCCGCCGAGGGGCATCCGGCCAGCGTGATGGACATGAGCTTCGCCAACCAGGCGCTTGGGGCAGAGTTCATGCTGGCGAACTCGGAGAGCCTAGACAATCAGGTCTATACCATCCCTGAAGAGGTGGACCAGGAGATCGCCCGGCTGAAGCTGGCGGCGATGGGCGTGGGCATCGACACGCTGACGCCCGAACAGGAGAAGTACCTCAGCCAGTGGGAGGAGGGGACGACCTAGCTACAGGCTCCGGTAACCCCAGGGGACGGTCGACAGCGGCGGCAATGGGCATGACGAGGAACCACAAGAGCGAAAGGAACGGACTCGTTGAAGAGCATATCCTATAGGGGCAAGAAGGTCGCATGGCCTGCGGTCTCGACCCTGGTTGTGTTCTTGAGCGCCCTGGCCTGCGGGCTGCCCAGCCAACCGACGGCAACGCTCCCGCCACCTGCGGTCCAAGTGACGCCGACTATGCCGGTGATGGAGCCGACGAGCACGCCAGCCCCTGACGTGACGTACGAAGGGACCCGTTTCTCGTACGACGAAGCGTTAGCCAGCGACGTTCTGGGCGAGCGTGTCCCGGCTGAGGAGTTCATGGGCGGCGACACCATCCCGGCGCACGTACGCTTCAACTTCAACGGTTACGTGCCGGGGGAGACGTTTCACGAACCCCGAATTTACGTCTATCCCGTCGGAGAATTCGAAGCGTCGAGCGCGGGGGCGGCGGACATCATCGCCCGGCAGCGGCAATTCCTGGCAGACAGGCCAGAAATCGCCCCAGGAGAGGGTTTTGGTTCGATAGGGATACCCTTCCTGCCGTTGTTCAACGCCGGGCAGATGATGCGCGCGCACGTGGCGTATCTCGACTTTCAGAATGGGACAGGCGTGCGCTTCCTGACGCAGTACGCGCAGGCCTTTGTGCCCATCAACAACGAAGAGCTGTTCTACACCTTCCAGGGTTTGACGGACGACGGGAACTTCTACGTGGCTGCCGTCCTGCCCGTGTCCAACCCGATCTTACCGGCTGACGGGTTGGCGGTTCCCGGCGGCGATTATGAAGCCTTTGCCAACACCTTCGAGACCTACATCGGCGACATCGAGCAGCAACTCGACGCGCAAGACCCGTCGAGCTTCACACCCGATCTGTTGCTGCTGGACGCGATGATCGAGTCGTTGGAGGTTGGGCCGGGCACGTAGCAAATGGGAGAATGCCGCGCGATGGGCTATCATATCACAGGTTCGCGAACCACCTTCCATCCCGGCACGAGGTGAAACCAGGCTGTGAGAGCCTTAATCACAGGCATCGGCGGATTTGTTGGCAGGCACCTGGCCCGGCATTTGCTGGCTCAGCCAAACGTCACCGTCCACGGCACGACCTACCTGCCCGTCGAGCGCCACACCGAACTGGCGGAGATGGGGGTCAGACTGGTTCAGGCCGACCTGACGGACGAAGCCACGGTGGAGCGCGCGCTGAACGAGAGCGCGCCTGACCACATCTACCACCTAGCGGCGCAGAGCTTCGTGCCGGTCTCCTTTGAGAATCCGTGGGAGACGCTCAGCAACAACATCCGCGCGCAACTGAACGTCCTGCACGCACTGGCACAGGCTGGCGGCCAGGCGGTGCGGGTGCTGGTGGTGGGGTCGGCTCAAGAGTACGGGCCGGTGGAGCCAGAGGCCGTGCCCGTCGACGAAAGCCAACCCCTCCGCCCGACCAGTCCCTACAGTGTCAGCAAGGTCACGCAGGATATGCTGGGCTTGCAGTATTTCCTGACGTACAACCTGCACGTGGTGCGGGTGCGGCCTTTCAACCACATCGGGCCGGGCCAGGACAAACGCTTCGTGGCTGCCGATTTCGCCAGCCAGGTGGCCGCCATAGAGGCGGGGCTGAACGAACCGGTGATGTGGGTGGGCAACCTGGCGCCGAAGCGGGATTTCACCGACGTGCGGGACGTGGTTCGCGCCTACCACCTGTTGCTCGACAAAGGCCAGCCCGGCGAGGTGTACAACATCGGCTCGGGCCAAGCGCGCAGCATCCAGCAGTTGCTGGACACTTTGCTCGACTTGACCGATGCGCCCATCGAGGTGCAGGTGGACCCGGCGCGCGTCAGGCCGATGAGCGTCCCTATCGTGGCCTGCGACGCGAGCAAGCTGCGCCGCGAAACCGACTGGCAGCCCGAATACAGCTTCGAGGACACGCTGGCGGCGATTCTGGATGACTGGCGCGAACGGGTGCGCGTCGCCGAAAGCTAGCTCGCCTCTCACGACAACAGGAGAAGCCTTTGCCAAAAGCACTGATTACCGGGATCACCGGGCAGGATGGCTCGCATCTGGCCGACTTTTTGCTGGAAAAGGGGTACGAGGTGGTCGGGCTGGTGCGCCGAACCAGCACGGTCAACTTCTCGCGCATCGAGCACGTCCAGGAACGGGTGACGCTGGTCTCGGGGGACATGCTCGACCAGCCATCGCTGCGGGCGGCGATTGAGGAGCACCGCCCAGACGAGGTGTACAATCTGGCCGCGCAAAGCTTCGTGCAAACGTCGTGGGTACAGCCGGTGTTCACCGGCGAGGCGACGGCGTTGAGCGTGACGCGCATTCTGGAAGCGATTCGCACGGTGGACCCCAGCATCCGTTTCTATCAGGCCAGCAGCAGCGAGCAGTTTGGCAAGGTGCGCGAGGTGCCGCAGACGGAAAATACGCCGTTTTACCCGCGCAGCCCGTACGGCGTGGCGAAGGTTTACGGACACTGGATCACGGTCAATTACCGCGAGAGCTACGGCATGCACGCGACGTGCGGGATACTGTTCAACCACGAAGGGCCACGTCGAGGACTCGAATTTGTGACGCGCAAGATCACGCACGGGGCGGCGAGCATCAAGCTGGAGCTGACGGATAAATTGGCGCTGGGCAATCTGGATGCGCGTCGGGACTGGGGCTACGCGGGTGACTACGTGCGCGCGATGTGGATGATGCTCCAGCAAGACGAACCGGACGATTACGTCATCGCCTCGGGCGAGACGCACTCTGTCGAGCAGTTTTGCGAGGCGGCGTTCGGTTACCTGAACCTCGACTGGCGGGACTACGTGGTGCAAGACCCGCGTTTCATGCGGCCTGCCGAGGTCGATTTGTTGGTCGGCGATCCTTCGAAGGCCGGACGCAAACTGGGCTGGGAGCCGACGGTTTCGTTTGAACAACTGGTACAGATGATGGTCGATGCAGACCTGGAAGAGCTAAGAAAACAGGAGGACATGGGATGAGCCTGCGCATCAAGTTTGGGACGGATGGATGGCGCGGGAAGATTGCCGAGGATTACACGTTCGATAACGTGCGGCGCTGCGCGCAGGGTTTCGCCAGCTATTTGCTGGAGCACGGCGGCGCGGAGAAGGGCGTAGTGGTCGGCTACGATATGCGGTTCGCGGCTGAGGATTTCGGGGCGGCGGCGGCGGAGGTGCTGGCGGCCAACGGGCTGCACGTCTGGCTGACCGACACGGCGACGCCAACGCCGGTCATCTCTTACTCGGTGGTCGCCAAGGGGGCGGCAGGCGCGGTGAACATCACCGCCAGCCACAATCCGCCGAGCGACTGCGGCTTCAAGGTGCGCGACCAAAACGGGGGCGCTGTGGCGCCGGATGGGTTGCTGGACATCGAGGGGCGCATCCCAGAGATCGGCGCAGTCAAGCGGTTGGACCTGGAAGATGCTCAAGCCGAGGGCAAGATCGACGTGTTCGACCCGGTGCCGGATTATCTGGCCCACATCGGCAAGTTGATCGACGTGGAGCCGATCAGGCAGGCAGGGCTGCACGTGCTGGTCGACGCCATGTGGGGCAACGGCGCAGGGTGGTTCACGCGTATACTGGGTGGGGGGAAAACACGCGTGACGGAAATCCACAACGAGCGTAACCCCCTCTTCCCAGAGATGCGCCGCCCGGAGCCGATCCAGCCGAACGTGGACGTGGGCCTGCAAAAGACACCTGAATTGGGCGCGGACGTGCTGATCATCAACGACGGCGACGCGGACCGGGTGGGCTTTGGCGACGAGACCGGGGTGTTTATCAACCAGTTGCAGGCTTACGCGCTGCTGGCGCTGTACCTGCTGGAGATTCGCGGCGAGCGCGGGGCCATCGTGAAGACGCTCTCGACGACGACCATGCTTAACAAGCTGGGCAAGTTGTACGACGTGCCGGTTCACGAGACGGGCGTGGGCTTTAAGTACGTCGCGCCGAAGATGGTGGAGACTGACGCGATGATCGGCGGCGAGGAGAGCGGCGGCTTCGCCTTCCGGGGCAACGTGCCGGAGCGAGACGGCATCCTGGCAGGGCTGTATCTGCTGGACTTCATGGTACAGACCGGCAAGAAACCGTCCGAACTGATCGCGATGCTGTACGACAAGGTGGGCGCGCACTACTACGACCGGATCGACACGCGGCTGGACGCGGAAGAAAAAGAGACCATCCGCGAACGGGTGAACAGCGCCAAGCCGGACAGCGTGGCCGGGCTGTCGGTGACGGGCATCGACAAGACGGACGGTTACAAGTTCTCGCTGGAGGATGGTGGCTGGCTGCTGGTCCGTTTTTCGGGCACAGAGCCGCTGATTCGCGTGTACTGCGAGACGACGCACGAGGACAAAGTGCAGGCCATCCTGGATGCGGGATTGGAGATAGCGGGCATTGGCTGAGTTAGTCGACTCTCACTGCCACCTCGACTTCAGCCAGTTCGCGGAGGACCGCGAGGGGGTCGTGGAGCGGGCGCGCGAGGCCGGGGTAAGGCGCATCATCGCGCCCGGCCTGGACATGGCTTCCAGCGAGAAGGTGGTGAAACTGGCCGAGCAGTTCGAGGGGGTATACGCGGCGGTGGGCGTGCACCCCAACACGAACGTGGCCGTCGGCGAGCTGGAACTGGCAACGCTGCGCGAACTGGCGGGGCACCCCAAAGTGGTGGCGATTGGCGAAATCGGCCTGGATTATTACCGGGACCGCACCCCTCACGACCGGCAGCAGGCGAACTTCGCGGCGCAATTGCGGCTGGCTTCTGAGGTTGGGCTGCCGGTCATCATCCACAATCGGGACGCCAGCAGCGACGTGCTCGACATGCTGTCGGCGTGGCGCAACGGGGCCAGCGACGTTCTGGCGGACCGCCCGGGGGTGCTGCATTCGTTCATGGACGAGATGACCGTGGCGGATGAAGCGCTGGCCGCCGGATTCTATCTGGGCTTCAGCGGGCCGCTGACGTATAAGAAGTCGATCATGCTACGGCGAGTGGCAGCCGAAGTCCCCGCCGACAGGTTGCTGGTGGAGACCGACGCGCCCTTCCTGACGCCGCACCCGCTGCGCAGCCACCGCAACGAACCGGCTTACGTGCAACACGTCGCGGAACGGCTGGCCGAGGTGCGTGACGCGTCGTTGGACGCTATCGCCGAGCTAACCACGGCCAACGCCGAGCGGTTGTTTGCGCTAGACGGCTAGCCACAGCCGCCTTTCATCCCGCCAGTCCACCTGCACGCACCAACACCTGATGCTCGCCCGTCTCAAGCTGCCAACGGCAGACTACCCGCGCCAGTTCTGGCTGCTGTTCTGGGGGATGTTCGTCAACGCGACCGGCGCGAGTCTGGTCTGGCCGTTTCTCTCGATTTACGTCCGGCAAAAACTGAACGTCCCGCTGACGACGGTGGGGCTGCTGCTGACGGTGCAGTCCGTGTTCGGGCTGCTGGCGACCACGGTGGCCGGTCCGGCGATGGACCGCTACGGGCGCAAGGCCGGAATGCTGGTCAGCCTGACCGGCAACGCGGCCATGATGATCGCGATGAACGCCGCGCGAACGCTGCCGCTGTGGGTGGTTCTGTCGGCGGCCTATGGCGCGTTCAACCCGGTGTACCGGGTCGGCGTCACGGCGATGGTGGCCGATATGGTGGAGCCGGAAAAGCGGGTGGACGCCTACGCGCTGATGCGGATGATTATCAACCTGGGGATTTCGATTGGCCCGGCGGTGGGCGGGTTCATCGCGGGGGCGTCGTACGCGCTGGCGTTTTTCCTGGCGGCGGGGACGCATCTGGCTTTCGGCCTGTTGATTGTCCTGTTTGTAGCAGAAACGATGCCGGAGGAGGCCGACGGCGAGACGCGGGGCAGGAGCTATCTGCCGGTGCTGCGCGACCGGCCTTACATGGCTTTCATGACCGCGCTGATCGTGTCGGCGATGTCCGCGCCGATCATGTTCGTGCTGCTGCCGGTGTACATCAAGGAGCAGTTCGGCATCCCGGAAAGCGGGTTTGGCTTCATCATGTCCACCAACGCGCTCATGGTGGTGACGCTGCAATATCTCGTCACGCGGTTCTCACGGCGGCATCGGCCCCTGCCGGTGCTGGCGGTGGGAGCGGTATTCTACGCGCTGGGGGCGGGGAGCGTGGCCTGGGGCCGGGCGTTTCCGGCGTTCCTGGCAAGCATGGCGGTGCTGACGGTGGGCGAGATGCTGATCTTCCCGACTGCGACGGCGCTGACGGCCAACCTAGCTCCGCGAGACATGCGGGCGCGCTACATGGGGGTGCTTAACCTGACGTGGGCGGTGGGCATCGGGATTGCGCCGGTGATCGGCGGGCTGCTGAGCGACCACATCGCGCCGGTGGCGATGTGGTACGGGGCGCTGGTCCTGAGCACGAGCGGGGCGTTGGGGTTCGTGTGGCTGGAGCGTTCGGGGCGGCGGCGGGCGGCCTGGACGCAGCCGGGGTTGGAAACGCCGGAGGGGGTTTGACAACGGGCTGACTCGTTCGCATAATGGCGCTACACACCGGCCAGGGCAGCGGGGACTGTTGTGACCTCTCTTTTCATCAGTTACTCCACCCAGGATCGCAAATTCGTGCGCCGTCTCGCCGACGACCTGCGGGCGGAAGGCTATACGGTGTGGGTGGACTTCAGCGGGCTGCAGGGCGGCGCTGACTGGGTGCGCGAGATCGACGAGAAGGTGCGCGCCTGCGACACATTCGTCCTCATCCTCTCGCCTGACTCGGTGGCATCGGAGTGGGTGCGCCGGGAGACCGTCCTGGCACAGGGCTTACGGAAACCGGTGGTGCCGATCATGTGGCGGGCCACCGATTTGCCGGTCCATCTGGTCACGACGCAATTCATCGACTTCCAGGGTGCGTACGATCAGGCTATGCCAGCTCTGGTCGATGCGCTGCCGCCTGCAGATGCCGCCCCTCAAGAGAAGTTGGAGCCACGCACAGGCATCAGGCCCAGGCTCGTTCTGAGCGTGCTGGTTATCGGCGCGGTCGCCATCGGCGCGGGGCTGCTGGCGAGAGGGGTCGCGAATCGCGGCGAGGCAACTCCAACGGAAGAGGCCACACCGGAGGTCACGCCAGAAGTCCCGGCCCGGCAGACGGAAGCCCAGACCGCTCAGCCAGAGCCGACAGAACCGGGCACGCCCCCCACAGACTCCCCTTCCCCGCCACTCCCTGGGGGCATGAGCGGGCGCATCCTGTTCGAGTCTGACCTTGGCGGCGACTACGACATCTATGCGGTGGACTTGAGCGACCTGGAAATCGTCCAGCTTACGGACAGCCCCAGCAACGACTTCACACCCGCCATCTCACCCGATGGCAGCCGCGTGGCGTTCCACTCAGACCGCGACGGGGACTGGGACATTTACCTGATGAACGCCGACGGGACGGACCTTTTTCAGTTCACGAACAACCTAGCGGCTGATTCTTTTGCCGCGTGGTCGCCCGACGGCAGCCAGATCGCTTTTCAGTCGAACCGTGACGGCGACTTTGACATCTACGTGGCGGACGAAACAGGGTCGGCTATCGTGCAGGTCACCGACCACCCAGGGCAAGACCTGGCCGCGACCTTCTCGCCCGACGGCAGCCTGCTGGCCTTTTACTCGGACCGCGAAGACGACGCTTTCGATATCTACGTGGTCAACACGGACTGTGTCGCCACGTTGGACGCCTGCGACGCTCAGGCCACGCGGCTGACCGACGACGCGGGGGACGACGTTTTCCCAGCGTTCTCGCCAGATGGGAGCCAGATTGCGTTTCACTCAGACCGTACCGGCAATCGCGATGTCTTCCTCATGGACGTGGACGGCTCCAACGTGGTGCAGGTGACCAACGATCTGGCCGAGGACAGGGAGCCTTCCTGGTCTCCCGACGGGGACCTGATCGCCTTCCGCTCGAATCGCGACGGGGACTACGACCTGTACGTGGTAGATGCCAACGGCAGGAACGTTCGCAAAGTCACCGACACGGTGGGGGACGACAGCGAGCCTGCGTGGCTGCCGTAAACGCAGGGTACCCGGAAGCGCCATATTTCCAGGTTTGACAAACAGAACATTTGTTCGGTATAATACTGGCATGCTGGTCAAGTCGGTGCCGGGGGCGGTGGTCAAGCTGGCCGAGGTGGGCGACGCGACACGCTTCGAGCCTGTGGGGGACAGGCCGCAGGCGGAGCGGGTGGCTTCTTCGCGCGGCGCGAAGGACGTGCGCGCGTGCATCTCGCAGGTGACAACACCGAGGGGCAAGAAGCCGGTGCTCAAGGCGATGATGACGACGGCCTGCGAGCAGAACTGCTACTACTGCCCGTTTCGCGCCGGACGCGACACTCGCCGGACGACGTTTCGCCCGGAGGAAATGGCCGCCGCGTTCGACGAGGTGCAGCGCTCCGGGCTGGTGCAGGGGCTGTTCCTGTCGTCGGGGGTGGCTGGCGGGGGGCCGCGCACGCAGGACCGGCTGCTGGATGCGGTCACCATTCTGCGGGAGCGCTACAAGTACCAGGGGTACGTTCACCTGAAGGTGATGCCAGGGGCAGAGTACGATCAGGTGGCGCGGGCGATGCAGCTGGCCGACCGGGTGTCGGTCAACCTGGAAGCGCCCAACGCGCGGCGGCTGAAGTCGCTGGCCCCGCAGAAGGATTTTCAGGCCGAACTGCTGGAGCGGCTGGGCTGGGCGCACGACATCCGGCAGCGAGGCCAGGCGACGGCCAGCCTGACGACCCAGTTCGTGATGGGGGCGGTGGGCGAGAGCGACCTGGAGTTGCTCAGTACGACGGAGCACCTTTACCGCGACCTGGGGCTGGCACGGGCGTATTACCAGGCGTTTGCACCCGTGCCAGATACGCCGTTGGACGGCCTGCCGCGCGCGTCGGCGCTGCGCGAGCGGCGGCTGTACCAAGCCAGCTTTCTGCTGCGCGACTACGGCTTCGAGATGGAGGAGATGCCGTTCCAGGCGGACGGGCACCTCCCGCTCGACAGCGACCCCAAGCTGGCCTGGGCGCGGATGCACCTCAGCGAGTCGCCGGTCGACCTGATGCACGCCGGTAGGCGGGAGTTGCTGCGGGTGCCGGGGGTCGGGCCAAAGGGTGCCGAGCGCATCCTGCGGGCGCGGCGGCAGGGAACACTGCGCGAATTGAGCGACCTGCGAGATATCGGCCTGCGCGGGGCCGAGCGGGCGGCCCCGTTTATCCTGCTGGACGGGCGGCGGCCAACGCACCAGTTGCCCTTGTTGTGAGAAAGCAGACGGCATCGTTTCGTTATTTCGACAACGATGGCGAGACTCCACGAAATTCACGAATTCCACAAATTAACTCTGTGAAATCCGTGTGACTGTGGACCACACAACTCCCTCTCGTTGTGCCCTCTCCGGTGTAACGCTATAATTCCACGCGCGCTGCTAGCCCAAACCTTCGTGAGCGCCCGTTTGACGGGACATTGCCTTCTTGCAGGGTGCCCAGTGTCCATTGACCTGTCTATCGTCATCGTAAGCTGGAACGTCCGCGACTTGTTGGAAGCCTGTCTGCGCTCTATCGAGTCAGGCCCGGTGGCCGTGGTCGCGCCGGGCGAACCGTACGACGGCGAACGCCTGGGCGTCGAGGTCATCGTGGTCGAGTCCGGGTCAGAGGACGGGACGGGGGCGATGCTGGCCGAGCACTTTCCCTGGGTACACGTGATCGAGACGGGCGAAAACGTAGGCTTCTCGCGCGGCAACAACATCGGCATTGCAGTCACGCGGGGGCGCTACGTGATGCTGCTTAACCCCGACACCGAAGTCATCGACGACGCGCTGCCGCGCATGGTGGTCTACATGGACCGGCACCGGACCGTCGGCGTGGTGGGTCCCCGACTGCTCGAAAGCGATGGGGTCAGCGTGCAGTCGTCGCGGCGGCGGTTCCCCACGCTGATGACGGCTTTCTTCGAGAGCACGTGGCTGCAACCCATCGCGCCGCGCAGGGTGCTGGAACAGTACTACGTGCTGGACGAGCCTGACGACGAAACGCTGCGGGTCGATTGGGTGACGGGGGCAGCACTGCTGACCCGCCACGTGATCCTGGAACTGGTCGGCGGCCTGGACGAGAACTTCTTCATGTACTCCGAGGAGCTGGACTGGTGCCGCCGGGCCAAGGAGGCAGGCTGGCACGTGGTCTACCTGCCAATGGCTAAAGTGGTGCACCACGGCGGCAAAAGCAGCGAGCAGGTTGAGGCGCAACGCCACATCTACTTCCAGGCGAGCAAAGTGCGCTACTTCCGCAAGCATCACGGCGCGACGACCGCGCTGGTTTTGCAGGTGTTTCTGCTGGCAAACTACGGCTCGCAACTGCTGCTGGAAGCGCTGAAAGGATTGTTGGGCCACAAACGCGAGCTGCGCCGGGCGCGCGTGCGGGCATACTGGCAGGTGCTGCGGTCCGGGCTGCGCGGCTAGCGAGATGCGCATCGGGTTTGTCAGCGGCGAGTATCCGCCCATGCAGGGCGGCGTGGGCGCTTTCACGCGCGAACTGGCGCGGGCGATGGTGGCGGCGGGACACGAGGTGTTCGTCCACACCAAGCTGCCCGCTAAGGACGGCTCCGAGCCGGGCATCGCCGTGAAGGCGACCACCACGCGTTGGGGCTGGCGCACGCGCCGCGACGTGCGCGAGTGGGCCGAGGTCCACCACCTGGACGTGGTGAACGTGCAGTTCCAGACGGCGGCCTTCAACATGCACCCGGCCATTCACCTGCTGCCGCGCGCGCTCAAAACCGTGCCCGTCGTGGTGACCTTTCACGACCTGCTCTTCCCTTATTTGTTTCCGAAAGCCGGGCCGCTGCGCGACACCGTGGTGCGGCTGCTGGCGCGCGAAGCCGATCTGGTAATCGCCACCAACCGCCAGGACGAGGCGCGATTGCGGGAGGAATGGCAGATCGCGCACGTGACGCGCATCCCCATCGGCAGCAACGTGACCACCACCCCACCCCCTGATTACGCACGCGAAAAATGGCGGGCCGAACTCGGCGTCGGGCCGGACGATTTGTTGATCGGCTATTTTGGTTTCCTGAATGCCAGCAAGGGCGGCCTGGCGCTGGTCGATGCGCTCGACAGGCTGGTATCCGGGGGGATCGACGCCCACCTGTTGATGCTTGGCGGCAAGGTGGGAGCCAGCGACCCGACCAATGCGACCTACAGCCAACAGGTAGAGGAGAGAATCGCCGCGCTGGGATTGGGCGAGCGGGTGTATTGGACCGGGTTCGCGGACGACGCGGCGGTGAGCGGGCACTTTCTGGCGACGGACGTGGTGGCCCTGCCCTACCTCGACGGGGCGTCGCTGCGGCGCGGCACGTTGATGGCGGCGCTGGCACACGGGCGGGCTATCGTGACGACGGAACCGACCACGCCGACGCCGGAATTGACCGAGGTGCCGAGCGTGGCAACCATCCCCACGCCACCCCAGCCAGAGCGGCTGGCCGAGGCTATTGCGAACTTGTGGCGCAATCCAGGAGAACGCGGCAAACTGGAAACGGCGGCGCGGGAGACCTCCGGGGCGTTTTCGTGGGAGGCTATCGCTCGCCGGACACTGGCCGAGTTTGAAAAGCTGACGGGATTACCGGGATGAGTATCTTTCCTGCGGAAGCGTCACGTTGGGAGCGCCGCTTGCTGATCGCGCTGTTGGCGGCCTTCGTGGTGGTGGGCATGGTGTACAACGTCGTGACGCCCATCTTCGAGGCGTCCGACGAGATATGGCATTATCACTTCGTGCGGCACCTGGCACTGGGCAATCCGCTGCCGGTGCAGGACGCGAGCAACCAGGGGCCGTGGCGGCAAGAGGGCAGCCAACCGCCCCTCTACTATGCCATCACTGCGCTGGCAACTGCCTGGGCGGACACGTCTGACATTGACGCGGTGGCGCGCTTCAACCCGCACGGCGATTTCGGGGTGATTACCGCCGACGGCAACGTCAATCTGGTGGTGCACAACCGGGAGGCGGAAGCGTGGCCCTGGCGCGGAACGACGCTGGCGGTGCACGTGGCGCGGCTGGTGTCGATCTTGATGAGCCTGGGCACGGTCTATTTCACGTACCGCATTGGCCTGGAACTGTTCCCAGAGCGGCGCTGGCTGGCGCTGGGCGGAGCGGCAGCGGTGGCGTTCCTGCCGATGTTCGCCTTCATCAGCGCCTCGGTCAACAACGATAATCTGGCGGCGCTGACTTCGTCCCTGGGGCTGTGGTGGATGCTGCGTATGGTCCGCGACGCGGACGGCGACGCCCCTACCCTGCGACGCTCGCTGGCGCTGGGGTTGATCCTCGGCGCGAGCGCGCTGGCGAAAGTGAGCACGTTGGGGCTGGTCGGGCTGGCCGGGCTGACGCTGGCTTTCATCGCCATCCGGCGCAAGTGCTGGCAGACCTTCTTCGTGGAAGGGCCGCTGGTGCTGCTGGTGGCGGGGGCGATGAGCGGCTGGTGGTACGTTCGCAACTGGCGGCTCTACGGCGACCCGCTGGGTTGGAACGTTTTTCTGGACATCGCCGGGCGGCGCGCGCCGAGCAGCGCCCCGCTCTTGCGCCTGTGGGGCGAGCGGGAAGGTTTCCTGTGGAGCTATTGGGGCCTGTTCGGCGGGGTGGGCGTGCCGATGGCGACGTGGACGTACCGGGTGCTGACCGGGCTGGCGCTGGTGTCGCTGGTTGGCATCGCCGGGTATCTGCTGGTCAAGGCGTCCCGCGATGGCCTGCGCGACGTGCAGTGGGTGCCTATCGTCTTGAGCGGGCTGTGGGCAGCGATCGTGGTGGCCGGATTGGCTCGCTGGGCCAACCTGACGCTGGCCTCGCAGGGGCGATTGTTGTTCTCGGCTATCGCGGTGTTCCAATTGTGGTTCGTGGCCGGGCTGGCCGGGCTGCTGCCGGAGCGCGTGGGACAGGGGATCGCTGCCGGGCTGGCGGCTTTCATGGCTGGCCTGACGGTGGCCGCGCCGTTCGTGTGGATTGCGCCCGCTTACGCGCCACCTGCGCCGCTGGCCGACACCCCTGAAGGCGAGGTGGTGGCGTTTCACCGGGGGGACAGCGAGGAGACGATTATCCGGCTGCTGGACTACGAGATCACGCCGCAAGAGGTGGAGCCTGGGGAGCCGGTGGAAGTGGCGATCACGTGGCAAGCGGAGGCCCGCACGGCGGAGGACTGGAGCGTGTTCGTCCACCTGACCGATGCGGACGACATCATCGTCGCCCAGCGGGACGTTTACCCCGGGCTGGGCACGCTGGCGACGAGCGACCTGGAGCCAGGTTTCACTTGGCGGGACCGCTACGTCATCACCCTGCCGGAGACGACCTACACGCCGGTGGAGGCCACCATATCGACAGGGCTTTACAATTTGCAGACGGGCGAACGACTGCTGGTGAACGGCGAACCTGCGGACATGGCCCGGTTGGGCACGGTGCGCCTGGTGCCACCATCCGGCGCGGACCTGCCCAATCCCATGTCGTACAATTTCGGCGACGAGATGCTGCTGGTCGGCTACGAGATGAGCGCGCGAACGCTCTCGCCGGGCGACAGGCTGACGGTGTACCTGTACTGGCGCGGGTTGAAGCCCCTGGACACCGAATACACCGTCTTCACACACGTGATCGGCCCGGACGCGACGATCTGGGGGCAGCTTGACTCATGGCCTGACAACGGCCTCGCGCCGACGACGACCTGGCTGCCAGAGGAACTGGTCGAGGACCGGCACACGTTCAAGCTGAAACGGGACACGCCGCCGGGCGTGTATCAAGTCGAGATTGGCGTGTATTCCGTCGACAAGGAGGGAAACATTACCCGCCTGGAGCGCATCGCGGAGGACGGACGGCGCGAGGGGGACTTTTTGCTGCTCAGCCCGGTGCGAGTTGAACCGTGAGTTGGGTCGCACGGGCCGACGCGTGGAGCCTGGAACGGCCCTGGCGGGCCGACGCGGCGGCCATCTTGACGCTGACCGCGCTGTGGGCGCTGTTCTTCTGGCAGGCGCTGACGCCCAACCCGGTCAACCAGGTCTCGCTGGAAGCCGGTGACTTTTCCGGGCAGTTCTACGCATTCGGCGCGTATCAGGCGCGGCGCATCCTGGCGGGAGAGGTGCCGTTGTGGAACCCGTACAACTACGGGGGGCACCCGTTCCTGGCCGACGTGCAGACGGCGGTGTTTTATCCCCCCCGCCTGCTGACCCTCTTCTTGAGCGACGCCCTGCCCCCTCACGGGTGGACGTACGGCGCGCTGCAACTGGAAGCGGTGGGGCATTTCTGGCTGGCCGCGCTGCTGACGTACCTGTTTGCGCGCACGCTGACCGGCTCGCGGCTGGCGGGGGTGGTCAGCGCGATCACGCTGGCGTTCGGCGGCTACCTGACCGGCTACCCGGCGCTGCAACTGGCTGTCCTGGAGACGGGTGCCTGGCTGCCGCTGGCGCTGCTCGGCGTTCTCCGTGGCACGGAGGGGGGCGACCTGCGGCCCGCGTGGCTGGCGCTGGCCTCGCTGGGGCTGGGGTTGGGATTGATGGCGGGCCATCCTCAGACCGCGCTGCATTTCACTTACGTCCTGATTGCCTTCTTCGTCCACCGGATGGTGACACAAGGCATCGGGCGCTGGCGGGCCGCGATCGGGCTGGGGCTGGTGTTGGCGGGCGGCTACGGGTTGGCGATGGTCCAGGTGCTGCCTGCCGCCGAGTACACACGGCTGACGACGCGGGCGGACGTGGGGTTTGCGGAACTGGCGAGCGGGTTCCCGTTCTCGGATTTGCTGCAATTCGCGCTGCCGAACGTGCTGACCAGATGGTCGCCACTTTACGCGGGCATCGCGCCGCTGGCGCTGGGCGCGCTGGCGGTGTGGCGCGGGGAAAAGGGGGCGCGTTTCTGGGCGATCCTGGCGCTGGTGGCGCTGGGGCTGTCGTTCGGCGGGAAGACGGTCTTCTTCCGGGTGGCGTATCTGGCAGTGCCCGGCTTTCAACTGTTCCGAGGGCAGGAGCGGGCGGCGTTCGCCATCGCGCACAGCACGGCGATTTTGGCCGGGCTGGGCACGGCGGCGCTGCAACGCTGGCGAGTTGACGAGGCGGCGGAAGCGCGATTCAAACGCTGGCTGGCCTGGGCGACGGGCGGGGCGCTGGCCTTCGCCGCGGTGGTGTTGATCCTGTCACGGCTGGCCGAGCGGCCAAGCTACCCCGCTTTTCTGAGACAGAGCGTGCTGCTAGCAGTGCTGGCCGGGCTGACGTGGGCGGTTTTCGCGGGACGGTGGCGAAACCTGACGGCGAAGGGCTGGCAGTTGGGGTTGGTCGGGCTGCTGGTGTTCGACGTGTTCAGCAATAACGTGAACAATGCCTTCGAGCCGGTGCCACCATCGGCGCAGCCTGCCTCCTTCATGGCCGAGAATCCGCTCATCGCAGAGGTCATCGAGGCGGACAGCCCTTACCGGGTGGACGGGCGGGTGGTGTTGGGCGAGAACAACGGGACGCTGCTGGGGATCGAGGACATCTACGGCATCAGCCCACTGCTCCTGACGCCGGTGCGCGACTACCTGGACAGGCTGCCGCAGCACCGGCTGCACGAGTTGCTGGCGGTGGGGTTAGTGCTGACCGACTGGCAGGAATTGGAGGTGAGCAGCACGATTCTGGCCCAGATGGAGGACGAGGCGGGGACAGTCTACCTGCACCAACTGGAGAACCCGCGCGCGCGCGCGCTGCTGGTTTACGAGGTGGCGGTGTTGGACGACCAAGCGGCGCTGGGTATCCTGGGGGAACCGGCCTTCGACCCGCGGCGGACGGTGATACTCGACAGGGAGCCGGGTATCGAGCTACCGGAGCAGCCACCAGATGAAGCGGGCCGGGCCGAGATAGTCAGCCACGAGCCGGAGCAGGTGGTGATTGAGACCGAGTCGGCGGCGAACGCGGTGCTGTCGCTGGCGGAGGTGGATTACCCCGGCTGGGTCGCGACGGTGGACGGGGAGCCTGCCGAGATATTGCGGGCTTACGGTGGGCTGCGGGCGGTGGCGCTGGAGGCGGGGGCGCATACGGTAGAGATGGTTTACCGGCCTGTTAGTTTCCGCGTTGGAGTGGGCGTGAGTGTGTTGAGCGCGTTGGGGTTGTTGGGGGCGGGGTTGTGGGGATTGAGGCAGCGCATCTCATAAGAGAGGGCGAACTGCCGTTCGCCCCTACGGGACGGTAAATCATGACATGCTGTACGGCAAGCTCACTCTAGGACGAGAGTAGACGATGCTGGATATTCAGAGCTGGCAGGCCAACTGGACGACGGATAACCGCAGGCGCATCGCGCTGATCCTGGGACTGGCGATGGCGCTGGTGGGCGGGCTGGTGGGGCTGTCGCTGGCGCTGGGCGGGCCGATCATCACCGTGGGGTTGCTGGGGGCGCTGCTGGTGGCGGTGTGGGCGCTGACCAACCTGGAGATCGGCACGTGGGGGGTCATCGCTATCGTGGCGCTGTTCCCGTTTGGCACGCTGCCGTTCAAGCTGATCCTGACGCCGACCTTCCTCGACCTGGCGATGGGCGGGGTTTTCGCGGTGTACGCCATGCAGTGGATGACCGGCCAGCGGCGGCATTTGCTGACGACGCCGCTGCACGGGCTAATATTGGGGTTCATGCTGCTGGTGTCGTTCGATTTCGTGGCCGGGCTGCGCTACGCGGGGCTGACGCCCGCCCTGCTGCGGCATTTCGCGGAGTTCCTGCTGAGCATGTTGCTGGCCCTGATGCTGGTGGACACGCTGCGGACGCCGGTGCAGCTCAAGCGGCTGGTGCGCGTGATGATGCTGGCCGGGGCGGCGGCGGCGCTGCTGGGCATCGTGCTGTACGCGCTGCCGAACGGGCTGGCGGAGCGGCTGCTGAACGCGTTGAGCGTGTTTGGCTACCCGGAGGGCGGGGTCATCCGTTACATCGAGGACAATCCCGATCTGGCGGAGCGGGCGATCAGCACGTCGGTGGACCCGAACGCGTTTGGCGGTTTCCTGGCGATCATCGCGGCGATCATCGCGCCGCAGTTGGGCACGCGCTACCCGGTGCTGGGGCGGCGCTGGGTGGCCGGGGGCGCTCTCGCCATCGTGGTAGCGTGCCTGGTGCTGACCTACTCGCGGGGGGCGATGGTGGCCTTCGGGGCGGCGCTGGCGTTCATCGCCGCGCTGAAGTACCGGCGCTTGCTGCTGGTGGGGGTGGTCATCGGGGCGTTGTTGATGCTGCTGCCCCAGGCGCAGAATTACGTCGAGCGGTTCGTGCAGGGCGCTCAGGGTGCGGACCTGGCAACGCAGATGCGCTTCGGGGAGTACGGCGACGCGCTGAAGCTGATCGCGCGCTATCCGGTGATTGGGGTCGGGTTTGGCGGGTCGCCGGACATCGACCTCTACCTGGGCGTGTCGAGCATTTACCTGCTCATCGCGGAGAGCATGGGGCTGGTCGGGCTGGTGGCTTTCCTGGTGGTGATGGGCGCGGTGCTGGCCTACGCGCTGGCGGCGCGGCGGGCGCTGCAAACCCAGCCCGGCCTGGAACCGCTGATGTTGGGCCTGACGGCGGGGCTGCTGGCCGCTTTGGTGGGGGGGATTTTCGACCACTATTTCTTCAACATCGAGTTTCAACACGCGGTGACGATGTTGTGGCTGACGGTTGGGCTGACACTGGCGGTAGGGCGGATGGGGCACCAGGGGGCGGACAGCCGGGCACCCTCAGGCTACGCTGAGGACGGGCAGCATGCCGTGCCCCCACGTGCCAGGGATAATCGACCTATCATTGGATAGTAGGCCGGGGCGAATGCCATTCGCCCCTACGATTGTGGCCGTTTTTGGACAGAAGGGGACGACATAACCGATGACTCCACGGGAGCGCGTGCTGGCGGTGATACGGGGCGAACAACCTGACCGGGTGCCGAAGATGGTCAATTTCTACGCGACCCGGTTCCGGCGGCACCCTTTGCGGGAGGCGGGCGAGGTGTTCGACACGGAAATCCGGTTCGTGGAGATTCGCGCGCCGCGCGAGCAGTCGGCTTTTTTGAGCTACTTGCGGTCGCTGCCGGTGGACACTTACGTCGGGTCCGATTCGATCCTGAAAACGTATCACGACTGGGGCTACCACCCGGAAATCGAGCGGGACGCGCGGCTGGGCGAGGCGAACACTGTCGAGGAGATGGCCGCCGCGCCACTGCCGGATTTCATGGCGCAGGTGAGGCCGGAGCGGCTGCGGCGAGACGTGGAGCGGCTGCACGGGAAGGGTTACGCGGTGATGGCCTCCCCACCCCACCTGGGCGGCGAGCTGTTCGAGACGGCTTTTCGCCTGCGTGGGTTCGAGCGGTTCATGGTGGATTTGGTGCAGAACCCGGCGCTGGTCGAGTATTTGCTGGAGCAACTGACAGCCATGCACCTGGGGGCGTCGCTGGCGCTGGCGAAGGCCGGTATCGACATCCTGGCGCTGGACGACGACGTGGCCGAGGGCACGCGGATGCTCATCAGCCCGGCGACGTGGCGGCGGTTCTTCAAGCCGTGCGTCAAGACGATCATCGACACCTGCCGGGCGGCCAACCCGGACCTGGCGATCTTCTGGCACAGCGACGGCAACATCGAGCCAATCATCCCCGACCTGATCGAGATCGGCGTGGACATCCTCAACCCGGTCCAGCCGGACGTGATGGACCCGGCCAAACTGAAGGCGCAGTATGGCAGCGATCTGGCGTTCTTCGGGACGGTGGGGACGGCGCAGCGCTGGTCGTGGGGCACGCCGGACGACATCCGCAACGAAGTGCGAGAGCGTATCGAGACGGTGGGAGCGGGCGGCGGCCTAATCATCAGCCCGGCTTACGACCTGGAACCCCAGGAAAACATCCCCTGGGAGAACATCGTCGCCTTTTTCGACGCGGTGGACGCGTTTGGCGCGTACTGATGGGGTCCACTTTCGGGGCGCGGAGTGGTATACTAGCCCCCGTCAAAGGAGGTGGTTGGCATGCAAACTCGTGTCGAAAAAAGCGATGGCGTGGCCGTGGTCGTGATTGAGGGACGTGTGGACGGCACGACGGCCAGCGATTTGGGGCAGGTCTTGCACGACGTTGTGGCAGCGGGTGACTCGCGGCTGGTGTTGGACCTGGAAGCTGTCGAGTACGTGGGCAGCGCGGGCTTGCGCGAGTTTGTCACCGCGCTGAAGAAGGCCACCCAGCAAGATGGCGACTTGCGCCTGGCTTCGCCCAACGAGCGCGTGACAGCAATCCTGGAATTGTCGGGGCTGAGTTCTATCTTAGCCATCCACAGCACGCGCGGCGATGCCGTCGGCAGTTTCTAGGGTTTCAGCACGGATTTGGGATCACACTTGATGTCGAAGGAACGTCATCTGACAGTCCGAGGCCGGTTCGAAAACGTGCCGACGGTGGTGCAGTTCGTCGTCGAGGCGGCGCAGGAGGCCGGATTCGATGAGAGAGGCGTCTTCCACTGCCAGATGTCGGTGGACGAAGCGTGCACCAACATCATCGAGCACGCCTACGGCGGGGAGGACAAGGGCAACATTGAGGCCACCGTGCGGATAGAGCCGGGAGTCTTGACGATCACCCTGGTGGACCACGGCGAGCCCTTCGACCCCACCAGCGTGCCTGAACCCTCGATCAACACGGATGACCCCAGCAAGATCAAAACCGGCGGGCTGGGCCTGCACCTGATGCGCAAGGTGATGGACGAAATCACCTTTTCGTTTAGCGATAAGCGAAACAAGCTGGTGATGGTCAAACGGCAGGCCGCCGACCACGATCAAGAGCCAGCAAGCGCCAATCACTGAGTTTCCGTCAAGCTCGCAGAAGACCAAGCCCCTGAAGTATACTACTCGCGAACACTCTCCCCCTACCACGCCTCAATATCCCTCACTTATCAGCCTGCCACCCCTCGGGAGAACGGTCATCCGAGAGACCAGTCTCTCGTGACAAGCCTCATGCAGATTTTGCCCCGCAAAGGAGGGAATACGCGATGACCACGATGGAACGCAGCATCTTCATACAGGCCCCAGTTGAAGCGCTGGAGGACATCACGCTCGACGGCAGCCGCCTACCGGAGTGGTATGCGGGAGTCGAGCGAGCCGAGCCGGACGACGTTTACCCGGAACCCGGCGGCACGGTGAACATGCACTACAAAGCCGGCGGTATCAGCTTCGATTTTCAGATGACCAGCCTGGCGCTTGAACGTGGCCGAGGCGGCACCTATCAAATGGAGGGTATGATTTCTGGGACCAATACCTGGGAGTTCGCGCCCGAAGGCGACGGTACGTGGGTCACGGCCAGCTTCGAGTACGAAATGCCGGGCGGCATCTTAGGCAAGGCAGCCGACAAGCTGGTGGTGGAGCGGATGAATGCGGATAATCTGGAGGCCAGTCTCAACAATTTGAAGGCACTCGCCGAGGGTTAGCTAAACGCGAGTGATGGAAGGCTTGCCCGCAGAGCAATGCCGCAGACGGAAAGGCCGAGCGCGCGCTCGGCCTTTGGCATTGATGAGGTTCGCGTTACTGGCTGATCCAGCCGATGCGCGGCTCGCCGACGAGGTCGGGGTTGAAGTAGTTGAAGGTGGCCTCGGAGATGGCCTGCATCAGCGGCAAGCTGATCTGAAATTCCAACCAGTCCACATCCACCCAGATGAAGGTGACGAGGACGTAATCGCCGCCGGGCGACTGCACGATACCGGCATCGGCAATGGTGTCGCTGATCCAGCCGTGCTTGTGGGCGACGGGCGTCCCCTCCGGCACACCGGCCAGGATGAGCACGCCTTCCTCGTTGCGGTTCATCAGGTCCATCATCGTCTGGCACTCGGTCTGGGTGAACTCGCCGGGATAGGCCACCATCAGGCCGCCGCCGCCTGTCTCGGCGCATTGGTGAATCATGTTGAGCAGGCCGGCGATGTCGCGCGTGGTGACCTGCATGTAGGGGTCGGCACGGGTGTCGATGCACTGGCCCAGGCGGGCGCACTCGCGCGCTTCGGTGGCGATGTAGGGCGGCGGGTCTTCTTCGTCGTACTCGGCGGCGATGAAGGTATTGGTGAGACCCAGGTAACTCATGGACTCTGTGACGGTCTCGACGCCGCGCGTGGGGCTGCCGTCGCCCACCTCGGCCAGCATCAGGTTGGCCGAGAAATTGCCGGATAGCGTCATGGTCTCGTCAAGCAGCTTTCGCTCCTCGACGGAGGGCGTCCAGCCGATGTAGCGGAACATCTCGACCATGATGGGGATTTTCATCACGCTGGTGGCGGCGTAGGAGATGTCGTAGTCGTAGTAGATGGGTTCGGGGCGGCCAAAGTTGACGTTGAGGTTCAATTCCTCGCCGGTTTCCAGGTCGATGACGAAGACCGAGGCCACCGCATCGAGGTCGGTGGTGCCCAGGCGGCGCGTAATCAGATCGCGCAATTCCGGCTGGGTGAGGTAGCTGACGACGAGTTGGCCCAGCGTGTCGAGGTCTGGCGCTGGCGCATCGCCCTGCTCGACGACCAACTCGGCGTTGCGGTTGACGGGGCGGCGCAGGGCTTCGTCCACCTCGATCAGCGAGGCATCCACGTCGAGGGTGTAGCCGGGCGTGCCGGGCCGGAAAGAGAGGTCAGCCAGGACCGGCTGGGCCGGTTGGGGCGGGCTGTCGAAACGGGCCGCCAACTCCTCCAGCTTAACGCGCAACTGGTTCTGCGAGTAGTCCAGCACCAGATCGACGCTAATCTCGCGCGAGGGCTTGCGCCACAGATAGTTCCAGAAACGCGACCAGAACGAGCCGGAGTCGGTCTGGCCGCGCCCCGCCGAGAGCATGGCTTCGGAGTTGACGCGCAAGCCGATGTCAACCGGCTCCAGGGGAATGAGCGCCTCGCAGTCGACCGTCTCGCCCTCCGGGCAGGTGAGCGGATATTGGAGCGCGGCGCTTTCCGCCTCGCAAGGGCTGGCCTGCCCCTCCGCACAGGTGACGGGATATCGCAGCACGACTTGCTGTCCGTACACCTGCTCTACCTGAGCGACGGCCTGCTCTGGCGTCTGGCCGCCAACCGGTACGCCTGCCAACTCCATACCAAAGGGCAGGCCACGGTCCGCCAGACTGAAGCGCGACAGCTCGGCGAGGAAGATGACCACCGCCGCGATAATCATGCCAAAGGCGGCAATTTCCAGGAGCGGAAGGTGGATGCCTCGCCTATTGCGAGAGGGGATTGTGGTCACAATAGCAACTCCGAAAGGGGTTGTTCCGTACGCTCCGTGCGAAATGCATCCATCGCAGCCTGATGAAAATCTACCATGCGCGGAACGTCGTCGGGTGCCACCCAATCGTAATCGAGGAGTTCGCGGCTGAGGGCGAGCGCGGACCCGTCACCACGCGCGGCGCACAGATAGGCGATGTCGAGATGCCGCCGACTGTAGCGCGCGATGTCGATCAGGAGAGGGCGCAAGACCTCAACCTCCAGCCCGGTCTCTTCGGCAATTTCACGGGCCAGGCCAACCGATGGGTTCTCGCCAGACTCCAGCCAGCCGCCCGGCAACCCCCAGGGGCTTCGCGGATGGAAGACGTGCTCCACCACCAGAACCCGCCCGGCATCGTCGAGGACGACGCCGACCACGCCCACCGTGAAACGCACGGCTATCATCCTGGCCGCGATCCGCAGCAGGTGCTGGGTAAAAGGGTAGCGCCGCAGCAGGCTCGCCAGGGACCGCTTTGAGCCACGTGGGGTGCGCATGTTGGCCGGTTCGCCCCTATCACAAAAAGGGCCGCTTTATCAAGCGGCGTTGCCAGAGTATAGCACGCGTCGAGTCAGCCGCCAATCAGAGGGCAAGCTTTCTAAGTCACCTCTCATTTTGGCCCACGCTCAGGCCAATTGTGACATTCCGCATGGGTTTTGTGTATTTTGTCACTATGTGGAGAGGCGGGTTCTGGGCGATACTCTAATTGCAAACGATTTGCAATAGCAAGAAGAGGCGACGATGTCGTTCATAACAGAAGCCAGCGAGGCGATTCGCGAATCGGGCGGACGCCTGACATCTCAACGGCGGCTCATCCTGGAACTGCTGCAAGAATCGGAGGAGCACTTCGACGCGGAGGGGTTGTATCACCAGGCGCACGAGCGCGACGCCAGCGTGAGCCTGGCGACGGTCTACCGCACGCTGAACATGCTCAAAGAAGCCGGATTGATCGACCAGCGCTATTTCTCGCGCGAGCACGGGCGCGAGTACTACGAGCCGGTGGCGGCCCACGAGCACTATCACTTTACCTGCCAGCGGTGCCATAAAGTGATCGAGTTCGAGTCGAGGCTGGTGGACCAGATCAGGCAAGAACTGGAAGCGAAGCTGGGCGTGCAGATGAACCACACCTGTATGTGCTTCGAGGGTATCTGCGAGACGTGCCGCCACAATCCCAAGAATGGCGAGGAGATAGACTAGATGGATTGTCAGGGCAACCACGAGGTCGTCGCCAGCCCACCCGGCGAGAGCGTGATCCTGGTCGGCAACCCGAACGTCGGCAAGTCGGTTATCTTCTCCTACCTGACCGGACATTACACCGAGGTATCGAATTTCCCCGGCACCACGGTCGAGGTGACGCGCGGGCGGATGAGCCTGAACGGTGCCTCTGCACCGCTCATCGACACACCCGGCGTCAACAGCCTGCTGCCGCGCTCGGAAGACGAGCGGGTGACGCGCGATATCTTGCTGAACGAGCCACCGCGCGCGGTGGTGCAGGTGGCCGACGCCAAGAACTTGCGCCGGGCGCTGCTGCTGACACTGCAACTGGCCGAAATGGGCTTGCCGCTGGTGCTGACGCTGAACATGCAGGATGAGGCAGCCGCACGGGGCGTGCACATCGACGTGGCGGACCTGGGACGGCGGCTGGGCATCGACGTGCTTCCGGCCGTCGCCACGCGCGGCGAGGGTCTGGCAGCCCTGCCGGAGGCGGTCACGACGGCGCGGGCGAGCGGTTTCCGGGCGCAGTACGACGGGACGATCGAGGCCGCCATCACGGCGCTGGAGGCGCTGCTGCCGGAGGGAACCCCCGGCGCGCGGGCGCTGGCGGTGATGGCTCTGGGCAGCGACGAGGTCCCATCCCCCTTCCCCGCCGAAGCACAGGCACAGGTCGAGACGATCCGCCGCGAGACGGCAGCACGCTACGACGTGCCGTTGGTATACGCGATCAACCAGCAACGGCTGCGCTGCGTGGACTGCATCGTCGCGGCGGTGTACAGTAAGACCGAGTCGGCGGGCCGCCCACTGGGTAAGCAGTTGGGCCACCTGGCGATGCACCCGATCTGGGGCTGGCCGGTCATGGCGTTGGTGCTGTTCGGCCTGTACCAGTTCGTGGGGGTGCTGGGAGCGGGCACGCTGGTGGACTTCTTCGAGGGGACGATCTTTGGCGAATGGATCAACCCCTGGGCGACGCGACTGATTGACAACACCCTGCCCGTCCCCTTGCTACGCGATTTCCTGGTGGGCGAGTACGGCATCATCACGATGGCCCTGAGCTACGGCATCGCGATTGTGCTGCCGATCGTGACGACGTTCTTCCTGGCCTTCAGCCTGCTGGAGGACAGCGGTTACCTGCCCCGGCTGGCGGTGATGGTGAACCGCCCGTTCAAGGCGTTGGGGTTGAACGGCAAAGCGGTGCTGCCGATGGTGCTGGGGCTGGGCTGCGATACAATGGCGACGATGACGACGCGCATCCTGGAAACGCGCAAGGAGCGCTTGCAGGTGACGCTGCTGCTGGCGCTGGGGGTGCCGTGTTCGGCACAGTTGGGCGTGATCTTGGGCATGGTCGGGTTCGTCAGCGTGACCGGCCTGTTGGTGTGGGGCGGCGTGGTGACCGGGGTGCTGTTCGCGGTGGGCTGGCTGGCCTCGAAGGTGATTCCGGGCGAGTCGTCGGATTTCATCGTGGAACTGCCGCCCATCCGCGCGCCGCGCCTGGACAACATCGCCTTTAAGACGATTGCCCGGCTGGAGTGGTATCTGAAGGAAGTGCTGCCGCTGTTCATGCTGGGCACGGCCATCCTGTTCACACTGGATTGGCTGGGTGGCCTGGAAACGGTGGAGCGGGTAACATCGCCGCTGGTGGAAGGGTTGTTGGGGCTGCCGCGCGAGGCTACCGGCGCGTTTCTGATCGGTTTCTTGCGGCGGGATTACGGGGCGGCAGGGCTGTTCTTGCTGGCCCGGCGGGGCCTGCTGACGTCCACACAGGTGATCGTCAGCCTGGTGGTCATCACGCTGTTCATGCCCTGCATCGCCAACTTCCTGATGATTATCAAGGAGTACGGGCGGCGGACGGCAATAATGGTGACGAGCTTCGTCTTTCCGTTCGCGTTTGCGGTGGGTGGCGCGCTGAACAGCGTGCTGCACCTGCTGGGCGTGACGCTGTAGGAGCCTGATGAGATGAGCGAGTCCGATTACAAGTGCCCGCTGTGCGGCTTTACCTTCGACCCGACCGGGCTGGCCTGCCACTCTTCCTGCCCGATGAGCAAGGGCTGCAACCTGGTGTGCTGCCCGAACTGCGGCTACCAGATACCGGACGAGAATCGAATGGGCCTTTCCGGGGCGCTCAAGCGCGCCCTGGAAGCCCGTAAGGCCAAACGAGAGGAGACGAGTGCGTGAGACATCAGCGACGGTGGTGGCGGCGGCACCGGGGTGGGCATCGCCGGTGGGGGCGTCGAAGGAAGCACCCCCATCAGTGCAAATGGCATTCGTCGTACCCTCTGAGCGAGCTTGAAATTGGGCAACAGGCGGAGGTGATCGACATCCGGTCGTCGGGTGAACGCCGTCTGGCGCAACTGAGCACGCTGGGTTTGGTGCCGGGCTGCCACGTCCGGCTGCACCAGCGCCGCCCGGCCTACGTGGTGCAGGTGGACGAGACCGAGATGACGCTGGAAGCGGAGATTGCGCAAGAGATTATCGTGCGGACGGCGTAGAGCCGGTCCGTTTTTCGCCCCCCAACAAAAAGAGCGCCTGCCGCGCGATGGTCAGGCGCTCCTTGATTTAGAATCCCTCCGTTCCCGACAAGGCAGAACTCAGTCGTAGGAGAACACGCCCAGGCTACCCTCGCCGACGAGGGTGGGACGCGCATTGACGCTCTCCACGTCGATGACGTTGACGATCTCCGCGCCACCGGGCTGCTGCTCGGCGTAGACGATCTGGCTGCTGTCGGGCGACCAGACGTTGTGGCTCTGCGCGAACTGGTCGAAGAACTGGATGATGTAAAGCTGGCTGCGGGTGGGTGCGAAACTGGCGAGCTCGCGGACCTCACCCGTGGTCACGTCGGCCACCTTCCACTCCAGGAGGACTTGCTGCCGGGCGGGAGCAGCGTCCCTGGCAGAGGTCCCGGCTTCGGGCACCAGCGGGCCGCCTAATTCAAGCCCGACAAAAGCCACCTTTTGACTGTCGGGCGACCAGAAGAAGGCGAGCAATGGCTCTGCGGCCAGCAGAATGGTATCCTGACCATCGTCGGAGTGGACACTGAGCGTGGCATAGGGATACGGCGAGGGTGGGAATCCTTCCGCGTAGGCCAACTGGCGGCCATCCGGCGACCAGGCGAAGGCGCTCAGGGCGGCGCCGTCGCCGATGAAATCGCTGCGCTCGTCGCCCTCGGCGATGACCAGCCTATCTCCCGACTCGCCCGCAGAGGCGAACAACCAGCGCTCGTCCACCGGAGACCACCAGGGGGCCTGGAACACGCCGGGTTCGTCCGGCAGGATGGTGGTGTCCTCCAGGTTGCTCAGGTCCACGACCTCGAGCGTGGTGCCGCCACGGAACCACAGCATGCGCTCGCCATCGGGTGCCCACGAATAGTAGAGCGACCCAGCCTCGCCCAATACCTGTTCTTCGACCTCCTCCGTGTCGCCCCGAACCTCGGCCACGTGCAATTCGACAACCTCATCGGGAGCGGACATCAGGAAGGCGAAGCGGCCACAGGCCGGGCCCCGCCCACACTCGGCAGGCGACCAATAGCCGTAGATGTAATTCGACGCCTCGGTACCCAACAACTGGCGGGGGGTCCCTCCCGGCTGGACGGCATAGATGACGTTCTTGAGCGTCCCAGTTTCAGCTTCGGCCTCGGTCATCACGTAGGACAACCAGCCACCCGCCGACCAGGTCGGGGAGTGATACTGGCGGACCATGGTTGCGCTTGACACCACGGCGTCGTCGGTCACGGCGAGGGGTGGGCCGCCGCCCGAATCGACGACGTAGATGTTCTCGTCGTGGCAGACCACAGCCAGCCGCCCACTGTTGAGCGCGCTGCCGTCCAGCGCGTCGCAGGCCACCCTGCCGCTGTCGCGCAGTTCGGCCCCCGGGTCCTCGGCGGCGGCGATGGTGGGCGCAAGCGTGGGCAGCGATTCCAACACATCTGTCGGCGCGCCGCAGGCCACCAGGCCCAGCGCCAGGAGTCCGGCCAACAACCAACCGTTTCTACCCATTTCCTCTCCCACTCGCGATTAGAGCGCACTCAGGACCAGTAAACAACTGGATTGTGATACCTTCAGAAGCATGCGGCTGTGATGGCAGACAGGAATATAACAAAGATTACCTGATTTGGTAATAGCAAGAATACAATCAGGTATTGTATACTCCCACCCAACACAGTCTATAAGCTTCCCTACGTTCAAGCGGGGCAACCCTTGCCCGCGTCGGCCAGGGAGCTTGTAGCACCAGACCCCCGATTGAGGAGCACGGTCAATGACCAGAATCGAAGACGTGAAAGAGGTCTTCAAATTGATGGTGGACGAATTCGACCCGGACGCTGTGGGCGACATGGACGCGGTGTTGGGTTTCGACATCTCCGGCGACGACGGCGGGAAGTGGGTGGTGAAAATCGCCGACAGACAAATTGACGTGAACGAGGGCGAGAGCGACGACATCACCACGACGCTGCGCATGGCCGATAAGGACTTCCTGAACATCGTCAACGGCGACCTGAACCCGGTATCGGCGTTCATGCAGGGCCTCATCAAGATCGACGGCGACATGTCGGTGGCGATGAAGCTGCAAAACTTGCTCTAATACCGCTCCTCACGCCCATCGCAGGTCCAAGACGGGAAACGCCAAGCATTTGAAAAGACCATAACCCTGGAGAGAGTGAGTTGTCGAGATTGCGGACAATTCTGCTCGGCCCGCCGCTGCCCACCCAGCACATGCTGGAAGAGCGCCTGGGCAGCGTTCGCGCTTTGGCCGCCCTTTCACCAGACGCGCTGGCCTCCATCGCCTACGCCAACCAGGAAATATACCTGGGGCTGGCGGTAGCCGGGGCGGCGGGGCTGGCCTACTCCTGGACTATCGCGCTGGCGATTGCCGGGCTGCTGGCAATTCTGGCCCTGTCGTACTCGCAGACCATCTGGGCTTACCCTAGCGGGGGCGGCTCGTACACAGTGGCACGCGAGAACCTGGGCGTCAACTTCGGGCTGGTCGCGGCGGCAGCCCTGCTGATTGACTACGTGCTCAACGTAGCAGTCAGCGCAACCGCGGGCGTGGCGGCGATAGCCTCCGCCTTCCCCACACTGTGGCCGTACCGCACCGTTCTTTCACTGGTTCTGTTGTGTGTCATCACGGTGGCGAACCTGCGCGGCCTGCGCGAGTCAGGAACCTTCATGGCTGTGCCCGTCTACCTTTTCCTGGCTCTCTACCTGCTGATGATCGCCGCCGGGGTTGTCCGCGCGGTGATCGAAGGCCCGGTCTCGTTCGCAGCCACGGCACCCCTGGCTGCCGAAGCCGTGACGCCCTTCCTGGTGCTGCACACCTTTGCCGCCGGGTGCACGGCGCTGACCGGCGTCGAATCGATCAGCAATGGGGTGCCCATCTTCAGGCCGCCTGAGTCCCGCCACGCCAACCAGACGATGACCGCCATGGCGGTTCTGATGGGTTCGCTGTTCCTGGGCACGGTGGGCCTGACGCAGTTCTTCGGCGTCGTGCCAGGGTCCGAGGAGACCATCCTGTCCGCCCTCAGCCGCCGCATCGTCGGGCCGGGCGCGCCTTACGTACTCGTCCAGGCGTCAACCTTGCTGGTCTTGTTGGTGGCGGCCAACACCAGCTTCGTCGGCTTTCCGCGCGTGGCGTCTATTGTGTCACGCGACGGCTATCTGCCCCGCCAACTGGCGCTGCTCGGCGACCGGCTGGTTTACTCGAACGGCATTCTGCTGCTGGCGGGACTGGCGGCTGCGCTGATCGTGGCCTTCCGGGGCGACACCCACGCCCTGATTCCGCTGTTTGCCACCGGCGCGTTTTTGGCCTTCACGCTCTCGCAGGCGGGGATGGTCGTCCACTGGGCACGCGACCGGGGACGCGGCTGGTGGCTCAAGGCCACCGCCAACGGGCTGGGCGTGCTGGCTACACTGGCGGCGCTGGTCGTGATCGTCGCCAGTAAGTTCGTGGACGGCGCGTGGGTCGTGGTGCTGCTCATCCCTGTGCTGGTTTACGCTTTCCACAGAATAGATTCTCACTACAAATCCGTCGCCGCTCAACTAACCCTGCGCGGCCTCCCACCTGCGCTCTCGCCCCTACCCAAGCCGCGCGTGGTGGTGCCCTTCGCCAGCCTGCACCGGGGCATCATCATGGCCTTGCGCTACGCCGACTCCATCTCTGACCGCATCACCGCCGTCTACATCGAGATCGAGCCTGGCCGGGGCGAGAGAATACGCCAGCAGTGGAAGGAGTGGGGCCTGGACCGGTTCGCCAGATTGGAGATCGTTCCCTCACCCTATCGCTCCGTGCTAGGCCCACTGTTCGAATTCCTGGACCGCGAGGACGCTCGCCACAACGACGGGCAACTGGCAACGGTTGTCCTGCCGGAGTTCATCCCGGCACACTGGTGGGAGGCATTTCTCCACAACCAGACGGCATGGCTCATCAAGCTTTCCCTGCTCTACCGGCGGCGCAAGCTCGGCAAGACGCGGGCCATTATCGACGTGCCGCTCCACCTCCATCCCTGAGAGAATGCCCCCTTAGTGTCGTACGTCCGGCAACGACAAAAGAAAGACCACCCTGGCGGGTGGTCTCGTCTTTTGGTGTCGGGGCGGACGGACTTGAACCGTCGACCTCTACAACCCCATTGTAGCGCGCTACCAAACTGCGCCACGCCCCGAACGCTCAGGAGTGTATCACAGGCAGTTCGCTTTGGCAATACGTTGGGCGCGATATGGGGCGCATGTTACAATCCACGCCACTCACGAGCCTAACAGGTACGAGACTGTAATGGAACCTTTGGATTCACGCAGGATGTTATTTCGCTCGCTAACCCTGGGGATGGCCGGTGGGCTGGTCATTGGCCTGGCCTTCATAGGCGGCTATCTCTACGGCGAGACCTTCATAGAAGTGGAGGCCGAGCCGCTACCCCTCATCGACGACGCCTCATTCGAATTGTTGAACGAGGCCAACGGCCTGCTGGAAACGTACTTCCTGGGCGAAATGCCCGACGAGGAAGCGCGTCTCGACGGCGCGATCCACGGCCTGGTCGGGTCGTTCGACGATCCCAACACGTTCTACGTGGAGCCGCAGCGACACGAGGTCGAAGCGACCAATCTACACGGCAGCTTTGGCGGCATCGGCGCGGAAATAGGCCGGAACGAGACGGGTGAGTACGTGCTGGTGAACGTGTTCCGGGATGGCCCCGGCTACGAAGCCGGGCTGCGCGATGGTGACGTTATCGTCGCCGTGGATGGGGCGGAGGCGGACACCAGCGCGCCAACCAGCGACGACTTGATCGCGGCGATCAGAGGGCCGGTGGGCGAGCCTGTGGTGCTGACCATCCGGCGCGGCGAGGAGAGGCTCGACATCGAGGTCGTCCGGGGGGAAATCAGCATCCCCTCGGTGACGTGGCGGCTGCTAGCCGAGGACTCGCGCATCGGCTACGTGCACATCTCGCGTTTCACGGCCAGCGCGCCCGACCAACTGGACACCGCGCTGAATGAACTCATCGACCAGGGCGCGGCGGCGTTCGTACTGGATCTGCGCGGCAACGGCGGCGGGCTGGTGGACGCCTCGATAGATATCGCCGGGGAGTTTCTGAGCGGCAAGCTGGTCGCCAGCGAGGAGCGGAGTATCGGCGGGACGGCGACGTTCAACGCCTCGCCGGGCGGCACCGCGCTCGACGAACCGCTCGTGGTGCTGGTCGATGGCGGCACCGCCAGCGCCTCGGAGATCGTGGCCGGGGCGCTGCAAGATCACGAACGGGCCACGATCATCGGCACGCAAACGTTCGGCAAGGGGTCTGTGCAGGTCATCAAAGAGATGAGCAACGACTCCTCGCTACACATTACCTGGGCACGTTGGTACACGCCCAACAATAATCCAATTGACAAGCGGGGACTGGAGCCGGACGTGATCGTGGAACCGGCAGAAGGTCTGGATGCCCCTTTGGCAACCGCCGTCACACTCCTGGGCGAGACATTGACCGTGGCCGAGGCGGACGGAGACCCGGCTGGACGGTAACGGAGACCTACGATGTTTAACGACTCGCACAACAGCCCTATCGACACGCTCTACTTCGGCATCGTGACCGGGCTGGCCATCCTGATCGCTTTCGGCGCGGGGTATGCCTATGGAGCAGGGCTGACACCCGACGACATGGGCGCGCTGTTGGACCCGGCGCAACGGGCCGCGCGCTTGCAGAGCGATTCAGAAGCCCCTGAGGAGTTCGAGGTGTTCTGGGAGGTGTGGAACCTGCTCGAGACGCGCTATTTCTACGGCGCGCCGGACGACGAAACCCGCACTTACGGCGCTATTCAGGGGATGCTGGACACGCTGGAGGACCCCTACACCAGCTTCGTCCCCCCAGAAGCGGCGGCGTTGATGCGCGAACTCGACTCAGGGTCGTTCGATGGTATCGGCGCGTACGTTCAGCAGGCAGAGGAGGGCGGCATCACGATCTTGCGGCCCTTCGAGGGCGGTCCTGCCGACGAAGCCGGGTTGCTGGCCGGGGATGTGATTCTGGCCGTGGATGGGGTTTCCATCGTCGAGTTGGACATGGACGCAGCACTGGCGTTGGTGCGCGGCCCGGCAGATAGCGAGGTCACGCTGACCATCGGGCGCGAAGGCGAGGCCGAGCCATTTGACGTGATGGTAACACGGCAAGAGATCGAGGTGCCGACGGTCGAATCCCGGATGTTGGACGACGAGGTAGGCTACGTCGCGTTGTTTGAATTCAACCACCAAGCCTCGCGCCGCCTGGACGAAGCGGTGGAGGAGTTGCTGGACCAGGGCGCGCAGAGTCTCATCCTCGACTTGCGGAACAATCCGGGCGGCTTCTTGGATCAGGCAGTGGACGTGGCAGATTTGTTTTTGCCTAAAGGCGAGGTGTTGATCCAGCGCGACGTGGACGGGCAGGAGCGCTCGCACCACAGTGAGGACGGCGACCCCGGCGAGGACATCCCGCTGGCGGTGCTGGTGAACGGCGACAGCGCCAGCGCCTCGGAGATCGTGGCCGGGGCGATCCAGGATTCTGACCGGGGCGTGCTGGTCGGGGAGCAGACTTTCGGCAAGGGGTCGGTGCAATTGCAGTACGACCTGACAGACGGGTCGATTTTGCGCGTGACGTACGCGGCGTGGTTCACGCCCAACGACCGGGCGATCAGCGGCGAAGGCATCGAACCCGACGTGGTGGTGCCCAGTTCGGCAGAAGCCGGGGACGACCTCCAATTGGATGCAGCCCTGGACTATTTACACGACCAATCGTGAGAACAGGCTGATGGACGAGGGTGTGAAGGTCATCGCGACCAACCGCAAAGCCAGGCACGACTACTTCCTGGACGACATCTACGAGGCGGGGTTGGTGCTGACCGGCAGCGAGATCAAATCGGTACGGGCCGGGCAGGTGAACTTGCGCGAAGGGTACGTGCGCGAGGTGGACGGCGAATTGTGGCTGTTCAACGTCCACATCGCACACTACGAGCAGGCGGGGATCTTGAATCACGAGCCGCGCCGCCCGCGCAAGCTGCTGCTGCACCGGCGCGAGATCAACCGGCTGGCGGATAACGTGCAGGCCAAGGGCTACACGATCATTCCCCTGCGGCTGTACCTGCGGCGCGGGCTGGCGAAGGTGGAGATCGCGCTGGCGAAGGGTAAGCGCCAATACGACAAGCGCCAGGCTATCGCCAAGCGGGACGCCAAGCGCCAGATGGACCGGGCTTACGGCGAGCGGCGCAAAGGCCGGTAACGGCATCCATAAGCGACTGATACAAGAGCGCGGAAGCGGAACACATTTCCTGTCAATACGGCATCTATTCTGGCAGCCACCCGTATGCCTGAATATCAAGATTGGTAAGCCCCACTTCTTGCGCTTTCTCTACAACCATGATGTATTCTTCGCTCGTTATTCTCCTTGATATCTCCGGATAATCAAATGCTTTAAAGAGAGGGGTATACTGTGCCATAATATTGACATAGGTATCTTTCGGTAAATTCTCCCCAATCCACTCCATGATTTCTTCTGATCCGGCTACGTTATTGGGCATGACTAAATGCCGAATCATCAGTCCTCTTTGCATAAGCCCGTCTTTGGTGGGTTTTGCCACACCAACTTGACGGTGCATCTCAAGGATTGCCTCTTTTGTCACTTCAGGATAGCTTTCCGCGCCAGATGAATACTTCGCAGACATGTCACTATCCCAGTATTTGAAATCAGGCAGGTAAATATCAACGATTCCATCAAGAATCTCAAGTATCTCAAGACGCTCCCAGCCACTGGTGTTGTATACAATAGGCAACCGCAGTCCATCCTCTGCAGCTATCAAAAGAGCTTTCAGGATAAGCGCAGAATAATGCGTTGGGGTCACAAAATTTATGTTGTGACAACCGCCTTCCTGAAGCAGCAGCATCATCGCGGCGAGATCATCAGGAGCACATTCAGAGCCCATGCCAAGCTGACTTATCTCCCAGTTTTGACAGAATACACACCTTAAATTGCAGTGGGTAATAAAGATTGTCCCTGAGCCGCCGGTCCCAACAAGTGGCTTTTCTTCACCGAAATGCGGATGAAATGCTGCAACAACAAGAGTGGCGCCAGGAGAATGACAGAATCCGCTCTTTCCTTCCAGACGATTGACACCACATTTTCTCGGACAGAGCTGGCAACTCTCCATAATTGTCCAAAGTTCTTCAGCTCGATTTCCTAGCTCACCTGTTTTGTGAAGTCTCAGATAAGCCGGTTCAAAACCCAGGTCCCTTTGATCTGGTTTTTCACCCGGTGTCGTTGTTATAGCAGGAACTGGTGTCGTTGTCATAGTAGGAACTGGTGTCGTTGTACTTGTGGGAGAAGGTTCTGGCTTACAGGAACAAAGGAAGATGGAAGGTAGCCCTATTTGGATACATACTCCGGCTGTGATTTTCAGAAACTCTCGTCGTGTAATTTTGTCATCAAGATGAGTATTCATTTTGCCCTCCTCGAAGGGACGGATTGGGCTGGGTGCTTATGACAATGTAGCTTGTCAATTTCAGCAACCCCACTGTGATACAAGTGCCGACAAGACCAAGAACAGGCAAAAGCACAACAGCTCCTAGCACTCCTCCAAACCACCCACCCAGCAGGTCAGCGGAATAAAGGGTCCCGGCTGTTTGGGTTAGACTTGTGTCATCCCTTAGATATAGCTTGTTTGCCAACGGGAATTGGGAAGCTATTAATAGTCCGCTGATGAATGAAAGAACCAAGAACAGGGATCGGAACAAGAAGAATGCATCTGAACCCCCCAGATATGCATTCGGAATGAAGACAATCAAAAGACACCCCATAGCAAAGCAGATGATTGCCAGCTCGATTCTTGCAAAGAACTTATAGCAGTTCTTTATCCGATCGATAGCGACTGCTATCAGCATGGCTCCGCAAGCCGCCCCTGCCATGAAAGATGCCACAAGAAGCCCAATCCATGAAAACACGTGTCCGTAAATCGATTGAAATGTGAAGATCAACATTAGGTCAAATATCATTCCGGCAAAACCCGTGGTAAAGATAGCCAGGGGTATTCCTCCCCGGAAGGATCGCCTTGATGGAACAATGAAATAGAAGAGAAGGATAATGACAAATATAAGAACATTCGTCCTTAGGCTTAACCTTTCCAGTTGCCTAAAGAGCCAGCGAATGGATGGTGCAAACAGCGCATTCCAATGAGAAACGCTGTAGAACACGCCTATGGGATAAAAATCAGAATTGATTCTCTGACTGCTGCCTTCAATATAGCTATGAAACCAGCCGTGCCATCCGTGATGTAGCGTTTGCTCAATATGCCAGGGAATCATAACTTCTGTCTTGATGTCCCGCTGGTCCAATCTTTCTACAAGTAGAGTCTTATCAAGGGCTAATACTTCCTGAGAATCTGATAGGAGGAAGAGATTGGTGCCATAGCCAGGAATTACTCTAATATAGGGAAAGACTCTTCTCGAAGTATGGAAGATACTACTGTTTAGGTTGGTCAATTCTTCAGTTGCATAGGATAGAGATCCGGACAATCCAACGACCAGTATGCCACCTTCGTTCAGCCTTTCTCTGGCCAGGGAAAAGAACTCTTCTGTGTAGAATCTGTTTGTCTGCAAATTTGACGGCTCCGTAACCCCAACAAAAATCAAATCGTATTTTCCCCGGGTTGTCCTTAGCAACAAACGGCCATCAATATGTCTAATTTCTACTCTTCTATCGTTCAATTCGGATTCAGTCAGCGGTGTGGGGAACTGCCTAATTAGATCAATGATCAGTGGGTCTAGTTCTGCATATTCTATCGTTTCAATCGATGGATGTTTTAGCGCCTCATTAATGACACCACCTGCACCGCCACTCAAGATCAGGAGTCTCTTGGGATCAGGATGAGCAAGAAGCGGAAGATGAACAAATTGTTCCACAAATGGTATGTCTGGAATGGGCGTGATGATATCTGGAATACCGTCCTGAAAGAAAACGTATTGCCCTTCATTTTCGATCACACAGATATTCCCATACTGGGAATTTTGGTAATGAACGATATTGAGGTTTCTCCATTGCGCTGAGATTGAATAGGTATGCAAATTGTGCGCCTGACTCGCCAAAACCAAAAAAAGAACGGTGAAAACGCTCGAGATCGTCAAAACCATTTTCGGATATCGTCCAGTTTTCCATTGCGGGGCAAGGATGGCAAGGCATACACCCGAGTTCAATACGGCTAACCCTGAGGAGGCTTGAAATGAATCAAGATAGGGAATTAGAAGATAGGTGCAGGCAATTCCACCGATCACCATGCCTAATGTCTCATACGCATAAACCCTACCAGCAGGAGATTCATCCTGGGTGGAAAACATCGAATAAATATGGGTGCTGAAAGTAAACAATGCGCCGTGAAGGACACTTACCGGTAAAAGTATTAAGAATGATGAATAGAACATGGGTAAGAGACTGATACTTTCACCAATGGAAACGCCCATCATTCCTTTCAGAATGCGTATCAGATAAATGGCTATCAGTAAAGAGACGGAGAAAAGAAGCGTAGTAAGGGTGAATGTTTCCAGCTTATTCTTGACTTTCTCAATCATCCTGCCAAGAAAGAAAGATCCGAACGCCTCAAGAATGAGCCAGTTGGCCAGAATAACCCCGATGGACAACTCATTGCCAGAAAAAACGATCAGAAACTCCCGCAAAAGGAGTATCTCAGCAACCAGTCCACTGAACCCCATAACCAATATCGCTAGACAAACGCGTTTTTTCATTCGGCTGAATCTTTTCTAACGGTCCCGAGATAAGCGGCAGCGCGGAAGGGCTGCGGAGAAGCGCTATGAGACTGGTGACGTGCTATGGTCTTGCCCGTGGGTTCCCGGCCACACCTCGATGGTTCGTCAGTTTCAGTCTAATGCCGATTCGGACGAAAGTCCAGACTTTGCCGCCACTATCTCTCGATGGGCTAGGTCAAGCCTTGGCCAATCTTCGACCGCGATGGCCTCCAGGCTGTCTCGTTCACCCAGGTGGGATCGGCCAAGTCAAGGGGAAGATCTACCAGCGGTATTTTGTTGAAAGTGCAAGGAAGCCAAGGAACGCACCGGTCTTAGAGGCAGGACTCGAACCGTGCTCTCATACTTCGGTGCTCAGGTCGATAGGAAGTTGAGCCAGTTTTTCTCGTTGCTCGAAGCGCAGCGAAACAAGAAACCGCTCAACGTCACCGTCGAGCGGTTCGATTTCGCTTGGCTTGGATGCCCCCGGCAGGAATCGAACCTGCGACCGTCGGCTTAGAAGGCCGCCGCTCTGTCCTCTGAGCTACGGGGGCCTGGGTGCATTCTAGCCAGACGCCCGCGCCTCGTCAAGGAATTGGTCCAGCCCACCGGCTTCGACGTGAGCGAGGAAATCCTCCAGGGTGGGGACGGTGCGGGTGGAGAGGCTTTGGATGACCCAATTGCGTGTCATTTTGCTGATGGTGAAGATGGGGGCACCGACCTGATAGGCGGCCCACATTTCCAGTGAGGTGCCCATGCTGGCCTGGGGCGCGTAGGCGATGAGCAGGTCACACGTCCGGGCCAGTTCGATTTCCCACAGAAGCGTCTCTTTGGCCTGTTCGGGTGTGTAGTTCACCGCGCCGGGGTGCATGGCCCAGGGATCGAGGATTTCGACACCCGGATAGCGGGCGCGGAGCGCGTCTGTCAGTAGCTGGCGGTAGTCCTGGGCATGTACGTCGTGGTCTTCTCGCGAACCTTGCATCACGCCTGAGATAAAAACACGCATGGAATCATTACCCTTGTGGTGTGGTCAGCCGCCTGCAACCGGCGGGAAGAGGCTGATATGGTCCCCGTCGTTGAGGGGGTGGTCTAACTCCACGGTCTCGTAGTTGACGCTGGCGGCAAATACGCGAGGAGAGGGCAGGTCGAGAGCAGGTATCAGGTCGGTGACGATACTGCCCGGCGGAATCTCTAGCTGTACCGGCTTATGGCGGTCAGGGCCGGGGTGGTGCCGACGCAGGATGCCATGCAGCTTGACAAAGACGTGCATGGGTCAGGAATCGGAGGCCCCTACCGGGCGGAGACCCTTGTAGACACGCGCACCGGAGAGGGTGCGCAGGACGGTATTGGCGTCGTCGGGCCTGCCAATGGCCTCGGCCAGTTCCAACGCGGTGAGCGGCTGGTTGTTGTTGGCGAGAAAGACGCGAAATACCGCATCGACCAGCGAGGTGTGTTCGGTGATGTAGTCGGGTTCGCGGCTGCAATGGGCGCGAAGGGCATGCTGTAAGCCGTTGACGCGCGTGACCTCAGCCGTGACCGGGTCCACCCAATCGACGATTTGATCGCCGTCGTACTCAGCGAAGACCTCGCGGTGGTGCGGACAGAGATGGCTCTGCAAATAGACGCGCAAATCGCGCCCGGCCCGCTCCCACCACTCGTAGTCGACGTGAAAACGGGTCTCCAGGGTTGGCTTGACAAATGGACTGCTGCCAGGAATCGGACGGGACACGCGCTAGCCTCTCGTGGGTTTCACTCGTCTGACGAACCCGCCGCCTCGTCTTCCTCTCGCCAATAGGCCCCGCCGACGTGCCTGTAGCCGGGCAGGGTCATCAATGTGGCAAAGATAGGACCGGGCGGGCAGCGACGGACCATGTTCACCGCGCTGTAGAGGGTCTTGGCGTGGACGTTGCTTTGTGGTGTCAACCGGGCAAGCTGGCGAAAGATGGGCGGAATCAGGTCTTCTAATCGTCTCCCGCTCTCGGTAATGGACAGCCAAAGGGCATCAATGGCATCGAGGTCCTCGGTGCTGACGATCATCAGGTCGTCGTAGTCGCTGCCAATGGTTTGCTGCTGCATCTCGAAAACGAGTTGCTTCCCCTCGACGGAGGCCACCCGCACCCACTCGGAACGGGGGCGTCGCCGGGCGTAATCTACCTTGACGCGGCCAGGGTCGTCGGTGCGGCTGACGCGGATGTAGCCGCCCACCGGGATGTCGTTGCGCCGGTACCACTCGTCCAGACCGTAGACGTAAGCCTGCTCGCGAACGACCCAGCCCGGCATCTCTTCGCCCGACTCGCCGTCTATCAGCACAAAGCGGATGACCGGTGCCTCGTAAGCGGTGGGGAAGAACGGTATCAGCCCGTGCGAGAGCGGCAGCGTGCCCACCCGCCAATGCGGGAAGGTGAGCGTAACGGTCACCGATTTGGCCCGCGTGCGCTCGGCGCGAAGCGGCGATAGTTCGTCCTGGATTTCTCTTTCCAGGCCCAGCAGGTCGGGCGTGAGGATATCCGCATCGTAATCGAGGGGCTTATAGGCCAGCCGTGGGGGGATGAACTGCACTTCTGGAGGCTCCAGGCGGCGCAGGTACCACATGGTCAGACCCGCCGGACCTACCTCGTCGAAACGGGCGTCCTCTTGAAGTTCCCAGTTCATCGAGAATTCTTGCAAGCGGGGATTGATGCTGTCTGGCAGCTCAAGCGTCTCTAGAATGGTGGGGGTGTCGAGCGGGCCGCCCTCGGCCATATCCAGAACCGCTTCGGCCAGATTGAGATGTCCAACGTGTATCTCGGCCAGGAGCGACTTGGGAAACCAGTTCCCGGCGATGCGTACGATGTCGTCGTGATCGGCCAGCGAGCGTTCGATCTCCTCGGCGACCTCGCCCCCGTATTCGATGAAAAGCTCCTCGGCACTGAGCAGGGCCTCGTCGTCGCCCTCCCGGTCCTCGGCAGCTTTGACGAGAGCGTGCTCGCCCTGAAGCTGGCTGGCGAACTCACGGACCGGACCCCCGTCGCCAAAATCGACCTCGATAACCGTAAAGGTATCATACTCCGGGTTGTAGCCGGGACGCTCGCCGACGACCCGTCCGGTGGCAAAGCGCAAAGCGGGGAACATGTAGTCCTTGCCAACCTCAAACGTGCCGTCTGGACGGTAGAGTTCGATCTCCTTGAGCTGCTCCTCCAGCAGTTTGCTCTCTTCGTGGACGTGCCGCCGGACGAGCACCAGCGCCATCTCGTCCGTGCTGAGAGGCTCTTCACGCTCCAGCAAGACGTTATAGAGGTGGTCTATGTCGGCTTCGTCGACCTTGAAGGTTTCAGCCCAATAGCTCTCAGACTGGGTTTGACGTTCTAACACCTACCCAAAGCCTCCGCCCGGCGGAGCCAGGATCACGATGAAGAAGAGGAAGAATCACAGGGATATGGTCTCTAGGTGAGATTTGACTTAGCATGGGCATTATACCATACCGAAATTGGGCTGCAACGCACCGGTTTCGGGACGACGGCACGCACCGCCTACGGCATGGTCTCCCGCACCCACTGGAGCGGGTCCACCTGGACGCCGGACACCCACAACTCCCAGTGCAGGTGCGCGCCGGTCACCAGGCCGGTGTTGCCAACCGTGCCGATCTCCTGGCCGGTCTGCACCTCCTCGCCAGCCTGCACCAGGATTCCGGCCTGGTGCCAGTAGCCCGTGTAAACGCCCCACCCGTGGTCGATGATGGTGGTGTTGCCGCGCACTTCCAACGGTCCGGCGAACACGACGACACCAGGGGCCGGGGCGCGTATGGGCGTGGTGACCGGCATGGCGAAGTCGGCCCCGCTATGGAAGCGCCCCGCCAGCGATGCGCCGCTGCCCACGTACTCGCGGCGCGTTCCAAACGCCGAGGACACGTCTCCGCCGGTGGGCAGCAGAAAGAGGCCATCCCAATAGCGCTCCGGCGTGAAGCCGCTCATCAGATCGGAGACGCGGGCGTATTCCTGGTCGAGCAGGGCCTCATCCAGAAGCGCTTCCAGGCCATAGGGCACGTCGATGGTCTCGGAAGCGTAGCCGCCGTCAGCCACCATCACCCCGCGCGAGAAGGTGGAGACGCCCCCTTCCCCACCGGTGAAGGTCAGGGTGAGCGGATAGACGCCGGGGCGGGTGAAGACGTGAACGCCAATGAAGGCCGCCTGTCGCCGTTCGTCCAGGGGGACGAAGGTCAGGTCCCGCGAGAGGAACTTGCCCTGCAAGGTCCCCGGCTGGCCGGTCTCGACGGTCAAGACGATGGTGCGGCCTTGCTCGGCGGGCAGGGGATGAATGGTGAGGGATGACCAGGGATCGCCCAGCGACATGACAGGCGATTCGCTGCCCGGCAGGAAGAGGCGCTGACCGGGAACTATCTGCGCGGGGCTGGTAAGACCGTTGGCGGCCAACAGCGCCGGTAACGGCATGGCGCGTGCAGCAGCAATCCGGCTGGGGGTGTCGTCCGGCTGGAGGCTGATAAACGAGCCGCCATCTGGCGAGACGACCGCCGTCGATGGCTCCGGCAACGCGAGAGATTGCCCGGCAAAGAGCAAGGTGGGGTTGGTGACTTTGTTCAAGGTGGCCAACTGGGCCTGCGGCGTCCCCCATTGCCGCGCCAGGCTGCTCAACGTATCGGTGGGTTGGACAGTGAGGCGCGTGAAGGCGGGCGCGGCGCTCGTGGCGGGGATAATCAGGCGTTGGCCCACCTCAATCAGCGTGGGGTCGGTGATGTTGTTGGCCGCCTGGACGGTTTCGACGGACGTGCCGTAGTACTGGGCGATACGATAGAGCGTTTCGCCGCGCTGCACCACGTGGATCGTCACCCCCGTCTCCGGCGCACCTTCGGCAGGTGAGGGGTCCTGCGCGGCGACGGGCACGGCGAGGGCGAACACCGCCAGGCCGAGCGCGGCAGCGACATACAACTTGCGACAAAGCGAACGAGTCAACGCGGCTGCTCCATATCTCGAAATTGCAGTTCGTCGCCCACGTCCACTGCTTCGACCAGACCCGGTTCGGCCTCCAACGTGTATTGGGCCGGGACACCGGGCGCGTAGAAAGGCCGCCAGGGCCGGGCCACGACTTTGTCGACCACGCGGAAGTCGGCGTCGAGCCAGATGACCGCGATGGGAAAAAGGACGAAAAACATGTGGATGGAGGTCGCACTGCGACTGGGCCGCCGCTCGACCAGAAGCAACCCCTCGCCAGCGTGCAGCGCCCGGCGAAACATCAGGCCGCGCAGCTTACACGCAAAGGACGCGCACCAGCGAACCGACGCTACCAGCACGCGTCCAGATGATTGTTGGATGATTTGGCCCCGGCGAGTCACGGTATGACTAACGTCTGTCCTGGATAAACAAAGGCCGCATTGCCCAGACGGTTGGCGCTGGCGATAGTCTGCGACGGCGTATTATACCGCAGACCAATGTGGGTCAGGCTTTCGCCAGGCTGTACCGTGTGCGAGGTCAGGCCACCCGGCAGCGCGCCACTGCCCGCGTCGATGGGAACCAGAATTTCGGTTCCGGCCTCGACCTGCTCGTAGCTGACGATCCCATTGAGCTGGGCCAGCATGTAGATGGTGGTGTCGAAGGCGAAGGCGATCTCGCCGAGTGTATCGCCTGGCTGCATGGTGTAACGGGCGACGGTTTCGGGCGCGACGAACGTCAGGTTGGGGATAATCAACTGTCCAGCCACGTAAATGGTGTCGCCCTCGGTCAGACCGTTGGCGTCGGCCAGTTCGGCCACGTCCACGTCGAATTGTTCGGCAATGCTGGCCAGCGTATCACCCGGCTGGATGCTGTAGACGAGCGGGCCGCTCACCACTTCATTTTCCAGCGGGAAGGGGTCGGAAACGGCGTAAGGGTCCTCCAGGGCGTCAGGCTCAGGGACGTGCCCAGGTAGGGTTGGTGTAGGCGTTAGGGTTGGTGTAGGCGTTAGGGTTGGTGTAGGGGTTAGTTCCGGGGTGGGCGTGGGGCCTACTTCCTGCCCCACCACGACCAACCGGGCGTCGTCGAGATAGACCTCGTTGTGCAGCACAGGGTACTTGGGCACGCTGAAGACGAAGACGGTCACACTCTCACCCTGCGCGGTGGCCTGGACGCTGAGTGGACTCCAGGTGTCGTCAGAGCGCACCGGCACGGACCAGACCACACTGCTGGCGTATGGATTCGCGCCGCCGGTGGGGTCGATGCCCGCTCGCAAGCTGACCAACCCGCTCTCCAGGCTGCAACAGGGGTGGTCTTGATTGCTGGACCACGTTCTGGCCCACACCTGAAACTCCAACACCTGGCCCTCTTCCACACCGTCCACGCGTTGAAGGACGCCGGCCTGGTGCGTGGCCAGATCGGTGTAGTAGCGCTGCGCCTTTTCTCCACTGCGTATGCGCTCGTCGGTCGCCTTGAATTCGGGGCGTTGGTTGGACCAGGGCGCTTCGTCACTGCGCTGTCCTACCCACCAGGGAAGCCAGTTGGGGGCAATGTTGGTGTTGGGAAAGCCTTCCAGCATGACGTACTCGCCCTCAAAGCTGCCGTTGAGCAGCAAGCCGCCGCCAACAACTTGGGCACGCACGGGGGCGTTTAACGCCAGCGCCACGATGACTACCAGCAACGCGATGCCGAACAGGCTCGTGCGGACTCTCATGTTCTAACAGCCTCCTCGCTGGGAGCGACAGTCACCATCCACCCACATTGTATACATCCTGGCACAGAACGCCAAGCGTACCAGACTGCCAGTCTGTCTTTTTGAGAATACGTCAGAGAGGGAAGCCCTGACCAGCCGCCGGGGGCTGGTCAGCAGGCTTAATTTGAGGTTGACTCACCAGGCTTGATGTTGAGCACCCGTTCGACGCTTTCCAGCAGGTCGCTCGGCCCAAACGGTTTGGTGATGTAGTCCTCCACCTTGGCGATGTGCAGTCCCAGCAGCTTGTCGATGCTCTGCGCTTTGGCAGTGACGACGATGACCGGAATATCGCGCAGGTCTTCGTCTGCCTTCATCCGCTGGTAAACATCCCAACCATCCATGTCGGGCATCATCAAGTCGAGCAATACCAAATCGGGCTTGATATCGTTGATCTTCTCAAGCCCTTCGTGCCCGTCGGTGGCTCCAACGACTTCGAAGCCACGCTTGCCGAGGATGAGTTCCACCAGTTCGATCATTTCGGCCTCATCCTCAATGCACACGACTCGCTTTGTCTTTGCTTGGGAATCATTCATAATTGCGATCACTGTCCCAGGAGAGTTTTGGCGCTGTTCACTCTTACCCATCACCTAATTCCCTGTGTTATCCGTTTGAATTGAGTGTACCATACAGTCGCGACAAGGGGCTTAGGACCTGAGTACCTTCTAGTTTTCAAGGGCGTCCAGACTGAGTTCTACCATCCTATCTCCCCTTGTGATACACTATCGCCCGGATTCGCGCAAGGTGCGATTTTGCAGCCGGAACACTTCAATCGATGAGCGAGCCGCTGGTTTTCAACCCGGACGGACAAACCCTATACGAGCAACTGGGCGGCGACGCTATCTTGCGCCGGTTAGTAACCATTTTCTACGATCGTGTCGAATCCGACTCTTTGCTGCGGCCCCTGTTTCCTGACGATTTGGAGCCAGGCAAGGAATACCAATTCCTGTTCCTGGCCCAATATTGGGGCGGGCCGCCGCGCTACCAGGAGCGGCGCGGACATCCCCGCCTGCGTATGCGCCACGCCCCCTTCCCTATCGGGCAGGCCGAGCGCGACGCGTGGCTGGGGCACATGCTGGCCGCCATCGACGAGGTCGGCATTCCCGAACCCGCCCGCTCGCAGATGGGTGAATACTTCGAGCGAACGGCGACGGCGATGATGAACCAGGTTTCTGAAGATGGCCAGACATAGCGAATGCCCCAGCATTGCCGGGGCACTCGCTCGGGAGGAGAGAGATAGAAAGTGTTGGCACTTGACCAAAAAGTGGCAGTCGCCACAACCTTCTGCCCATTAGACGCCGCTTCGCCCACAGGTCTTACCGGATGATTGAGGTCGAGTTTAAGGCCTGGGTGGATGACCCAGAGGCTTTCGAGGCGGTCCTGCGCGCGCACGCGGAATTCGCCGGGGAAGTCACCAAGCACGACATCTACTTCCACCAGCCGGACAGGCCAGCGTTGTATTTCCGGCTGCGGCGCGAGGGCGAGCGGGCCATCGTGACGACGAAGGATAAGCGCATCGCGGACGGGATCGAGACGAGCGACGAGATCGAGTTCGAGGTGAGCGACGCCCAGGGTTTTTGCCGAATGGTCGAGCGGCTCGGCTTCGAGCCGTTCGTGGTCAAGCGCAAAGCCACGCGCCGATACCGGGCCGGGGCAGCCGACATCGAACTGAGCGAGGTGGCGCATCTGGGCTTCTTCGTCGAGATCGAAATCCTGTGCCGGGACGACTCGGAGGTGGAGGCCGCCCGCCGGGAGCTGGCCGATTGGGCCGAGCGCCTGGGCATCTCGCCGGAGGCTATCGAACCCAGGCTCTACATCCACTTGCTGGCCGAGCGCCACCCGGCTCGTTATACCTTCGACCACGGCGACCCCGATGCGCTGGTCCGTGAGGAGCCGCTCAGTGGGGCGGGCCGCCAGGAACGCCTGCTATAACGCAGCAGGCCACCGCACGTTGCCGACAGGTATGAGTAGCGATTATAATCGTCCCACCCAACCCCCTACCCCCGCAGCCTGACACTCTGCCAAACCCGGTGCGGTTTGGTGTGGGCTAGAAAGGTTATTCGTGCCCGCCGAGCAAGATATCATCGTCGCCCTGGACCTGGAAACCACCGGCCTGGACCCGTCGCGTGACGCCATCATCGAGATCGGCGCGGTACGTTTTCAGGGTGACGACGTGTTGGACGAGTGGTCGTCGCTGGTCAATCCTGGCCGCCCGGTGCCCTCATTCATCACCCAATTGACCGGCATCACGCAGAAGGACGTGGACAGCGCCCCTTCTCTATCGCAACTTCTGTCCAGCGTGGAGCACTTCGTGGGCGGCTCGCCGGTCCTGGGCCACAACGTGAGCTTCGACTTGCGCTTTCTCCAGCGACAGCGGATTCTCGACGACGTGGAGAGCATCGACACGTACGAAATCGCCTCGACGATGATGCCCCGCGCCTCCAGCTACAACTTGAGCGCGTTGGCGGGAGCGCTTGGCATCTCGCTGCCCGCCACCCACCGCGCGCTGGACGACGCGCGCGTCACGCACGCGGTCTACGCGGCCTTGTGGCAGCAGGCCCTTGAGATGCCGCTCAACATCCTGGCCGAGATCGTGCGCCACGCGCAGCGCGTCCCCTGGCAGGGCACACACTTCTTCGAAGCAGTGCTGAAACTGCGCTCGCGAGAGGTGTTCACCAGCGAACAGGCCAGCGCTGGCGCGACATCCTTCGAGGCCGACCCAGGGAACGTGTGGGCGCTGCCGGATGCCGACGAGCGACCCGCCCCGCCGCTGCGGCCCAATCCCCTGCCCGACCCCATCGACGTGGACGCGCTGGCGAGCGCGCTGGAAGAGGACGGCAAGCTGGCGCGCGTCCTGCCCAACTACGAATACCGCCCTGAGCAGGTCGAAATGCTGCGCGCGGTAGGTGACGCGCTCAACAGCGGCCAACATCTGTTGGTAGAGGCCGGGACGGGCGTGGGCAAATCGATGGCCTACCTGCTGCCTGCCGTGAAGTTTGCTGTGCAAAACGACCAGCGGGTCATCATCAGCACGAATACGATTAACCTGCAAGAGCAACTTATCGAGAAAGACCTGCCCTTGCTGGGCGAGGCGCTGGGCCTGGCTTTCCGTTCGGCGCTGCTCAAAGGCAGGAGCAATTACCTCTGTCCGCGCCGCCTGGCCTCTCTGCGGCGACGCGGCCCGACATCGCGCGACGACATGCGCCTGCTGGCCAAGCTGCTGGTCTGGCTGCAGAGCGAGCAGTCCGGCGATCGCGGCAAGATTTCGCTGCGCGGCCCCGCCGAGCGCGGCGTCTGGAGCCGCCTGAGCGCCGAGGACGAGGGCTGCACGCTGGAGCGCTGCGCCACACAAATGGCCGGAACGTGTCCCTTCTACCGGGCGCGCCGTGCCGCAGAGGCCGCGCACGTGCTGGTGGTCAACCACGCGCTGCTGCTGGCCGACGTTGCCACCTCGAACCGGGTCCTGCCTGACTATCGCTACCTGATCGTGGACGAGGCGCACCACATCGAGGATGCCACCACCAGCGGCCTGAGCTTCCGCGCGGACCCCAGGAGCATCGCGCGGATGCTGAAAGACCTGGGGACCAAGGATAGCGGCCTGTTGGGTGACATCCTGGCCCGCTGCCGCGACACCATCCCGCCGGATTACGTCGTGACGCTGGAGGATTACATCCTCCGCATCCAGGAGGCCGCCGCGGCGATGGGCATTCACGTCGAGGAACTGTTCAACACGCTGCGCGCGTTTCTGGAAGAGCACGTGCAGATTCCGCGCAACGAGTACAGCCAGCAGGTTCGCATCCTGGAGCCGCTGCGCCGCCAGCCGGGCTGGCAGCGGGTGGAGATCGCCGCCGACAATCTGTCCCAGTTCACCTACGCCATCGCAGACGCCATGCAGCGTCTGGCCGGGGGTCTGGGCGATCTGGAGAACTTCGACATTCCCGAATACGACGACCTGATCGCCAGCGCCACAGCAGCCGCGCGCCATCTGGAAGACCTGCACGGCAGGCTGTACCAGGCCATCTTCGAGCCGAATCCCAACACGATTTACTGGACCGAATTCAGTTCGGGCGGCACGCAGATGTCGCTGCAATCGGCCCCGCTGGACGTGGGGCCGATGGTCGAGGAACATCTGTGGCACGCCAAAGACAGCGTGATAATGACCTCGGCCACGCTGCGCACGGGCGATTCGTTCGCCTTCATCCGGGACCGGCTGAACGCCGACGAAGCGGACGAGTTGGACCTCGGCTCCCCCTTCGACTACGAAGTCTCTACGCTGCTCTACCTGGTCAGCGACATCCCCGAACCTAACGACAGGGTCAGCTACCAGCGTGCGGTGGAGCAAGGGCTGATCCACCTTTGCCGGGCCACAGAGGGGCGGGCCTTGGTACTGTTCACCAGCCACGCCCAATTGCGCCAGACCAGCAACTCGATCTCGACGGCGCTGGCCCGCGACGGCATCACGGTCTTCAACCAGAGCGACGGCTCCAGCCGCAGCCAATTGCTGGAGGATTTCCGGGAAACGGAAAAGGCGGTGCTGCTGGGCACGCGCTCTTACTGGGAAGGGGTGGACGTGCCCGGCCAGGACCTGAGCGTGGTGGTCATCGTGCGGCTGCCGTTCAGCGTGCCCAGCGACCCGGTTTTCGCCGCGCGCCAGGAACTGTTCGAGTCGCCCTTCATGGAATATGCCGTTCCGGAAGCCGTCTTGCGCTTCCGGCAGGGCTTTGGGCGGTTGATCCGGCACAAAGATGACCGGGGCGTGGTCGTCATCATGGACCGGCGCATCACCAGCAAATTCTACGGGCAGGCGTTCCTGGATGCGCTGCCGCAGTGCACCGTGGTTCAGAGACCGCTGGCCGATCTGCCCAGGCTGGCTGCCGAGTGGCTGGAGGCTGGATAGAATCCGCAGCCTATGGTTATAATGGCGACAGCTTCTCGGAAATGGCAGGAGAACGGCCCAGCATGAAAGACGTCAACGAACTTCGCAAGGGTGTCACCTTTACGAAGGACGGCGAGCTTTACAAGGTCGTCAACTACGATCACCACAAGCCGGGGCGCGGCAAGGCGACGATTCGCACCACGCTGCGCAACCTACGCACCGGCGCGACCACCCAGGAGAACTTCACCTCAGGAGACCGCGTGCAGGACATCCGCCTGGAGACGCGGCTGGTGCAGTATCTCTACTCGGACGGCGAGTTCCTGCACTTCATGGACACCCAGACGTACGAACAGCCCACGCTGTCCGCCGCCAGTTTTGGCGACGACGTGGCGTACCTGACCGAAGGGCTTGAGCTGAAATTGTCGTCCTACGAGGGTGAAACGCTCGACTACGAACTGCCGATCACCGTCGAGCAAGAGGTCAAAGAGGCCGAACTGGCGGTGGCTGGCGATACGGCCACCGGCGCGACCAAACAGATCGTCACGGTGACCGGCCTGAAGGTAAACGTGCCGCTGTTCGTGGAAATCGGCGATACCATCCGCATCGACACGCGAAGCGGCGAATATCTGACCCGCGTCTAGAGGCCGATGAAGACCCCCGCCGGAAAAGAGTGTGCCCACTACTACGAAGACTTCCATCGCGGGCGGAACCGCCAGGAGTGCCGCCTGCTGGACCGGAACCCCCATTCACCGGCCTGGAAACCCCAAGATTGTTTCCGGTGCCCGGTGCCGGACATCCTCTGGGCCAACTCCAGCGAGGACCTCCACCTGCACGCCACGGTCAAGATAGGTTTCCTGGGCTTCGGGCGGCGGGTGGTCGTGGAGGCATCGTGCAGCAAGCACGACGTGGCAATCGCCGACCCCTTCGTGGGCTGCGCGCAGTGTAACGCCGAGCGACCCAACATCGCCGATATCCTGGCGGGTGGCGAATGATTCGCGCGGTTCTGCTTGACCTGGACGATACGCTGATCCAGACGGGTGACGAACCGTTTCTCGCCCGCAGCCTCAGGCTCATCAGCGCGCGCGTCGAGGGGATGAGCCCCCCGGAAGCCTTCGTGTCGCACGGGTTGGCCGCGATGCAGGCCAGCCAGGATAATCGCGACCCGACCACGACCCTCAGCGAGTTCTTTTTCAGCGACCTCCACGAGCGGCTCGGCTGCCCGCCGAACTCGCTGACCCCGGCATTCGAGACTTTCCACGAGAGCGATCTCGCCAGTCTGCGCCCCTACGCCAGCACGCAGCCGATTGCATTAGACCTGGTGCGCTGGCTGCGCGACCTCGAATACACGCTCGTGCTGGCCGCCGACCCCTCCATACACCGCCATACCATCGACATGCGCCTGCGCTGGAGCGGCCTGAATCCCAGCGATTTCCAATTCGTCGCCGCGCTCGGCTCGATGCACTTCGCCAAGCCACACGCCCGCTATTACGACGAAATCCTGGCGCGCGTCGACGTGCGGCCACAGGAAGCCTTGATGGTGGGTGACGACTGGGAGGGCGACGTGCAGGCAGCAGCCAGCGCCGGTCTCAACACGTTTTGGGTGACAGATCGGGGGGACGCACCGGCAGGCTTTGCGCCCGACGGGCAAGGCACGCTGGAGGATTTGCTGCGTATGGCCCGCGACGAGGATTGGCTGGAGAGCCTGCGCCCGCGCCAGCGGGACTGGCCATCCTATCTGGTGAACGCGTTGGGCACACTGGCCGCCATCGACAGCCTGCTGCGCGAGGCCGACCCCGATTCTGTGGTGCACTGCCCGGCAGACGACGCCTGGTCGGTGCGCGATGCCATCTGCCACCTGCGCGACCACGAAACTGAGGTGGACCGGCCTCGCCTGCAACAGGTGCTTGAGGAGGATGATCCCTTCATCTCGGCCACCAACTACAATCCGCGCGCGCACAGTCACGAATACTCAGAAGAGGACGCCCACGAGGCGCTGCGAACATTTGCCGAGCGCCGTGCTGAGACCATCGCCATGCTGGAAGACCTGCCCGCGAACGCCTGGGAGCGCCCGGCGCGGCACTCGGTTTTCGGGCCGACGACGCTGGGCGAACTGGTCAAGTTCATGGCCGACCACGACCGCATTCACTTGCGGCAGATGCGCGATGCGCTGGCGGCGTCGCGCAAGTCCATCGACGAGGTTCCAAGCTGAGATATTGTCGTAAGGAGCACCTACAATCATGCAGATCTTTCTAGACACCGCTAACATTGAGGAAATCCGCGAAGCCGTAAGCTGGGGCGTGGTGGACGGCGTGACGACCAACCCCTCGCTGATGATGAAGCAGGGCACCAGCGACTTGAAAGCCGTCACGGTCGAAATCTGTGAGTTGGTGCAAGGGCCGGTCAGCGCGGAGGTGGTCAGCACCGAGGCCGACGGTATGGTGCGCGAGGCGGAAGAAATCGCCGGTTGGCACGAGCACATCGTCATCAAAATCCCCACCACCCGCGAAGGGCTGAAGGCGCTGCGGGAGATTAGCTCCTGGGGAAACGCCAAGACCAACGCCACACTTGTTTTCTCGGCCAACCAGGGGTTGCTGGCCGCCAAAGCCGGCGCAACCTACGTCTCGCCGTTCGTGGGGCGATTGGACGACGGCGGGCTGGACGGCATGGCGGTGGTCCGCCAGTTGGTCCAGATTTTTGACCGCTACGACATCCCGACCAAGGTGCTGGCCGCCAGCCTGCGCCACCCGATGCACATCATCGAGGCGGCATTGGCCGGGGCGCACGTCAGCACGATGCCCTTCGGCGTGCTCAAGAAGGCCACCGAGCACCCCTACACCGAGAAGGGGCTGAAAGCGTTCCTGGACGACTGGGCCAAAGTGGCCGAGCCGGAGCCGGTCGGCTAGGGTGTGTATGCAAAGTTCCAAGGACAGTATTTCTGCCCTCGATTCGCAACCACTTCACGCGCAATCTCAGGATGGAAAGATGGCCCTGGCAGGCGAAAAACGAGTTTGCATACACGCC